>Ga0123342_1005384_pt1 | contig 18581 bp, 5 predicted proteins | sample Turbeawhitnodule_FD_89960 | JGI IMG/M metagenome (GOLD analysis project Ga0123342, IMG submission 89960) | Root nodule microbial communities of legume samples collected from Mexico - Turtle bean Mexico white nodule | ecosystem: Host-associated > Plants > Roots > Nodule | place: Mexico: Nepantla...
AATATTTAATAATATTATTAATATTTAATAATATTATTAATATTTAATAATATTATTAATATTTAATAATATTTAATAATATTAATAATGTTTAATAATATTAATAATGTTTAATAATATTAATAATAATAATAATAATAATATTTAATAATATTTAATAATATTAATAATATTTAATAATATTAATAATATTTAATAATATTAAACAATATTAATAATATTAATAATAATGATGATATTAAATATATGAAAAATGTTATTAATTTTTATTTTATTAATTATATTAATATTGATAATTATACTTATAAATATAATAATAATCATAACATGATAACAAAACTTAACCTGTGTAATGGTTCTACGATTTAAATTCTATAGTAATTTTTTGCAGTATATATTTTATATGTTTACTTTGTAAACCATGCATGTGTGAATAAATTAGTACATTTCAGAACTATTCAAAGTTTATAAGAAATTTGAAACTTCTTGAATAAGGTTTGTTTTTATTAAGATTAAAACTGAAAAATATTTAAAATTTGATACATAATATAAATAATATACGCATAAATATTTTAATATTATTAGGAAGAGAGAATGTATAGCACAAAAAGTTACATGATGACGTATTAACGTAGTTAATAACTGATAACTAAAATATAAGTAATTGAAACATGTGAAGTACTCATTTTAAATCCTTTGCATATGTAAAGGTATTTAAAATGGCTTAGTAGTATAATAAAAATACATTAGCACCAATAATAATAAAAACTAATTTACTAAATAAAATCAAACACTTTAATAAAACTATTAATGTCATAAATTATTTTGTTAGTATCTAAATTTGATCATGTGTTATATAACATCTCTATTTATATTATTTAAAGACTATATCATGTATTCAATATCTAATTAAATATTTACGTTTATATGTATTAATCTTACAATATTTTAAAATATATATCTCTATTCATAAGAATTTTAACATTTACATATTTTAAAAATAAAATATTAAAACAAAACAAAATATTTTATTAGTTTATAGTGAAACTTTATCACCCACAACTTCATTGACTTCATCGACTCTGGTGTAATACACGATCACCACATAAAGAGATACAAACACAACACAAATAATATGGTAAGTTAACAATTTTTAAAACTTCTAATATAACTGTAACTTTAAATCACAATCATACATTTCATTATATGAAATCAGTCAAGTGTCTAGAAATAATTCATATTCAATATTCCTCATATTAAAAATTTATTGACCAATACATACAAACACTTTACTCTACTTATAAAAGACTCATGCTTTTAGACTTAGAGATTTGCATATGTCATATTGTCATACTACACACACATACTATGTGGCTATGTGTCTTAAAAGTACTCGATTAAGCCAATAGTGGTGGCCACAAACCCAAAGAATACTTGAAACGTACTTTGTAGCCTTAGTCTCCCGATATGTAGTTGGAAAGGTACTTTCTGAATATCCTTTTACTGTATAAGGGTTGGACCACCCCTGAAGTGGTCCCATTTAATTTCATTGTTATTTGCTGATAAAAAAAAAGTCTTAGTCTCCTTAATGAAACCTAATCTAAATTATTGTGTATTTCTCTATTTCCTAATCTATCTACATTATAAGTAATTATTGTTTGTACTAACTTAGGAAGGAGAGTTATTGTGAAAAGTTTTTAAATTTGATAAAAATATAATTCAATCATCTCTTATTGTGTTTTTCCCTATTTTTACATATATTTTTTTTCCTTATTACTTCAAAACTATAACCTTGTTGTCAAGTACAAGTTTGAGGAATGATCCTTGAGCCATCAATTCAAATGACCACTCAACAATTTCAATCTTGAATAAATCTGAACAACCTAATGAATCACACAAAGAGTATTGGTTACATTATAATGAATTTTGTTATGCTCATATACATATCCTAATCAATTGGAATGAGGTTAAACAAATACTTGAGTAAGTTATTCAACAACTTGGTTTTCATTGTGTTACATATAACACTAGATGTTATAGTAGTATAATTGATTACGTATTTTTTTGAAGATTGGTCTTACAAGTTAACAACATTAACAACAAACAAGTTTCACATGAGTCTTTTCCATAATGGTTTAAATGATATGCAAGTGTCAAGATCCACAGTGTTTATATTTTGTTAATACAATCAAATTATTGAACCTGATTCATATGACTAATATACACAAGTTAATGACGAGAGGAATGAAATGATTGATCCAAACATGAAAGCATTAGTTTGACGACCTAATTCATGTGCAACATCATGGAGCATGTACTTTGTTAATAAGTATAAGTTCCATACAAAGATGTGGAGTGATGGTAAAAAAAACTACAAATTGTGGAGTGCATGTAAAACTTGTTATCAAAGGAGGAGAAGACAAGTTCTTTAGTGTCGTCAAACATATTTGTGAATTGGAATATCTAGGAATGAGTAAGAAGATTTCCCTTTGCTATATTGTCAATGGTTTAATCCAAGAATGACTATTGGCACGAGAGTTTATTCACAAGCTATCAAACCAAATATAAAATCATAAATATAAAGCATAACGAATTTTAATTTTAATATTTAAAATTGTGATTCTGTGGGTTTTGTGGTTGGGAGTCCAAAAGAGCTCATTCAGAATCTGTGCATGTCATGTTATAAATGTATTGCATTATTGAGAACTTCAACTTTGCCCCTAATACCCACTAATGTGATTTAGGTTAAAACTTTAAAAATAACTACACAAAGTTATTGAATTTGTTTTATTATGAAGTTTGTGTTTGAAAATGTATGATATGAACTTGGGATTGATCACTAGAATAGTTCCACACATGGAATTAATTTCAAACATGGAGTGTTTAGATATTTTGCAAGTTGTTTTGCAAATGAGATTTCAAATTATGAGTCTATTTGTTTTGTTCTTGTGATGTGATTTGTATTGCTTTTGTTCTTGTCATGTGTTTGACACTGATTGTGTTCTTGTCATGTGTTTTGTTATTTATTGTGTTCTTTGTTAATGACATGTTTTTGCATCTTCTCATATACAATAGGTTATAATGGGATCCGATACAACATATTAACTCATTGGCTTGTGGGTACTTCAATCTTTCTCTCTAAAATCCAAAAATTCTCATCACTTAGCACTTTTATTTTCTATTGTATTATTAATTACTTGAGACTTCTTTGTAAATTGTCTAGTCTAAAATATTATGAGCTTTTAATAATTTCTAGATATCAGGCTCAATTTGATTTGTATGTGTTTGGATTTTAATTAGTTATTGTATCCATTTTATATTCATGTGTTATTAGTTATCACTATATGAAAATTATTAAATAAAAATTAATTTTAGAGATAAAAAATAATTAATTACTATATTAAATAAATTAAATATTTATTTTAAAAATTAAAATAATTATTAATATTTAAAGTAATTCTATTATTAATAAATAATTTTTAGAATGTTAACTAATTATCTACCTAAGTTTAAGTCTTCTCTAACAACTTCTCGTAGTAGATTGAAGATGGAGTTGATTATCTAACCATATTTGTAACCTCTAATAAAGGGTGAAGATGGAAAATATAATTACTTTTGTGTACAAGGTTGAATAAAAAAAAAGGTAAACTCTAAATATATCATTGCAGTAATGAATATTGTTTGTAATGAATATCAATCATTTTTACAAACAAAATTTAATATTACATCACTTACAAAATTACAATTTTTAATAAAATTATGTTTTTTTACTATTTATAACAAGATTTAATAACTAATATTTTTTATTTTCATTCTTACACCAAAATGAAGTTCAATTCTCACACACAAAAAAATATTTTATAATCTTGTAAAATGTGTGATTATTGTGAATTAATCAAAGGTTATAAAACCCATACATAGAAGAAAAGGCCTGGGACTCATTTTTATATATGGACAAACTTTTGTTAAAAAGAAAACTATACACACTAATCGTTTTCATCTCTTTTTTAGATTATCACGTCACTTACCTACTCTTCTCTCGGTTTATCTTTCTTAATTTAGATTATATATATATATATATATATATAAAACAATTAAAAATGTGTATAGAATTTTAAAAATTGGAATCTTATTACAGTATAATTTTTGAAAAACTCATAAATGAAAGTTACTGTTTTCCATATTATTTTGATAAAAAAAATATTGAAAGTCAAGATTTAACAACAAAATATCTTGACCTATTTTGTTCATTTGTCTTACTTCACATTAGAAAACAGCAATTCCAATTTTGTGCCACAAAAAATTAAAATGGGGAAGTTATCCACTATCTTTTGAGTTAGGTAATCAAATCAAAATATATTCAGTTAGCATAAGCCACATGGCGGAACTGAAAATGTACTATAATCAGTACATGATCATCATTAAAATTTCATTCTATAATTTCAACCAAGAATTCATTCTATAACAACAACAAAATATTGGTTAATCTACATTTATTTTCTATACTTCTAATCCCTAAATAATAAATGAGATAGAAACTAAAAGAAGTTTTTTTATTATAAAACTTGAGAAAGCATACCAGTAATTAAGAACTATAAACATATATGTACGAATAAGGAAAAATGATACTATAAACATATATAACGTGTAGAAAGTCCACCATAGGTTTTATTCTATAAAAAAAATAGTTTTGGTCTGAACAACTGGGTGAAAAGTTGTACCTGATGATGTTTTTTTTAGAGTAGCAGTAGGAATTAGAGGACAGACAATTGTGACTTACTGATAGAAAAAATTGAAGTGTAGCAAGAAAAAAGTAGAGTTTAATTAGTGTGTTGAAAGTGAAAATTTAGGAGTGAAGGGAATGGGAGATGGTGAGGTTTTAGGGAAGTAAATAAAATGAGAGTAGAGATGTTGAAACATATGGTGTGTGCATTTATGGTTTGATGTGTAGATTTTGAGATTAAATTGAGGAGCTACTCTTCTAAATGAACACAGACAACAGAATTGAATTAAACCATTAAACCTGCACTGCACACTGCACCTGCAATTCCTCATCTTTTCCCATCCAGCCACCTCCATCCATGTGATTGCTTTCTAACCACTCTTTATGGTAACCTCCCTATTTAAAACATGCCTTTATCATCCCCATCTTTTCCATTTTCTCCCCTCCATCAATGCTATGGGTCTTTCTTGTTTCTATAATATCATTCTCTTTTTTTCTTCTTCTCCCACTAACCACAACTTTTTTTTTCCCCTCCAACCTCCATTAATTCATATATGTATATATAATACTTTTACATTTTCATTTAATTATTGAGTTAAATATGTTTTTCGTTCTTGTACTGTAACACGAAATTTGTTTTCATTCGTGGTCCAAACTTTAAACCTTGTGATACTTATATTATGAAAATGATTAAAATGAGTTTTTATGTATGTGAAATGATTGTTAGTTTTATTTAAAGATTATTAGTTTTTTTTGAAGATTTATTATTATTTTAATTTGACAGTAATGTCTAATGTAACTTTAAATAAGTTGATGAAGGAAAATTTCAAATTGAACCAATTCCAAATACGAAAAGATTCATTCCAATAATTTATATACTACAAACACTTTAATGTTTAGATGAGGACGAGAATCAATTTTATATTATAATATAAGAACGAAATACATATTTAATCGTTAATTATTTAAAAAATATTAACTTTTATATTAATGGGATTCAATAGATTAAAGAATAATAATTAATTTTTTATACTAAAGTCATCAATATTAAATATAATAGTGTTTTTAAAAATATAGGTATATAAATGATTTTGATTAGTTTAACTAGAAGTGCATAAAAAATAAAGTATTTGTTTAAAGAGTACATGTATCTGTCTGTGTGCCTATATAATAAAATGTGCAATGAGAGGGAGAGAGAGAGAGGGAGAAAGTTTTTTGAGACATCTTTTCTCTTCCTGAAAGGAACACAATGGATTCCTCTTCATCATCAGCAGCAAGTGTTTGTGAGCATGCAAAGGTTGTTCCAAAACAATGTGACATCTTCCATACAGGAAAGTACCCTTCATCTCGCAGGACTCATTCCTCATCCTCCTCTTCCTCCTTTGAGTCATTCTATTTCCCTGAGGATCCTCTTCTTAGTCCTGCATCTCCCCTTAGATTCTCGGGTGTTCCATTTTCTTGGGAACACTTGCCTGGAATTCCCAAGAAACAGAACTCCAAAAAGAAGATGCAGGAGTCATCCTTGAAACTATTACCATTGCCCCCACCAACCACCACACACTCTTCTAAGAAGCTCAGTCAGGAAGAAGCAAGGGTGAGGAAGAAGAACTCAATACAAAGTGTTTTCCAAAGGGATCCTTTCTTTGCTGCACTGGTGGAATGCTCAAAGGATGATAGTGAAGAAACAAGTAGAAACTTGTGGAATGGAGCTAAGGTGCCAAGGAGTGTGAGTGATCGTTTTGGGTTCATTAGCCTTTATGGTTCTTGCAAGAGAACTTGTGCTGTTTCTGAGTCTTTAGTCTACCTTCCAAGCTCAAGAAGAAGCACCTGTGAACATGTTAGTCCCAGGTCCCTCTAAGCTTGTGAATTGTGATGATTGTGTTCATGTTGTTGTAAGAAAACCCAGAAAGAGGTATTTCTTTCCCTCTTTTCTTAATTTCTTTAAACCTTCATCTTTCTTTTTAGTTTCTAAAATATGGTATGTGAAGACAAGTATGTCTTTGGAAAACCCAACTTATTGTAATATGTTAATACAAGTATAGGTAGCAGTGCTTGTCTCCTTCTGTTAATTCTGAGATCACTCATGACTGATATTTTTCTTAATTTATTTTTATCACTTTGGTTTTTGTTTTTTCGGTACCAAACATCTAAATCTCTAAATACAATATACGCTCTTTGCTGTATTCCATGTGATAAAAACACATGATGAGTGAAAACTACATGATCCCATGCGGAAACAATGTACTGGACCACAGTGGAAAGAGACTGTCATATTATTGATTTGACTTTTTTTTTATTTTCTGTGCACATTTTGTATTTGTAAGTGTATCGTATGTATGAATGTGATTCCCAAAGATTTTCAGAGATGGCTATAGTGGCTGCTGATAACAGCTAGCTAGTTGTTAAACTAATGAACACAATTACGTAATCTCTGTAGTCTATCTGTACAAAACTACATACTTAGTATACCCTAAACAAACATGTAAGGCTTGGGATAGACTCTATCTAAAATCATACTGTACTAATGAGGTGGCTGAAGAATTAGTACACCTTTTCAAATATTTTTTTAAGGTTATAATTAGTGGTGAACGAATCATGATTCATGACCACCCTCAGATCATATATCTCCCTCTATATCATTCTGATTCCCAGAATATATATTAAAATTTTGGATATCTTGGATGAAACTTCACAAATTGAGTGTACCCTATTATTGTTCTGCAGTGTAAGCTATATATAAAAAAGACTGAACTTTCATCTTCCTGCATATATATTTTCCTATTTCTAATAAGGTAAGAGATCTCATTTCAGGTCCTGAAGGTAATTTGACTTGGATTTCTAAGATATATGGATTCTGAATTATATGTGTTTTTCATCACCTATATTTCGCTGACACAAAAATAAAAACTTCAGTGATTTGTTTTGTACATATCACAGTACAATCAATTCAAGTCCACATGCTCCGTTTGGTTTTAGCATTTAGTGACACTTCCGTGTAGATTTTCAACAGCCAAAAGTGAGAAAAATGTTTTTAGATTATTATAATGGTACTTGTACGTTTTAACGTGCATTTAGTACCCAAAATTACACGTGTGGGACAGATATAAGAATATGGAGTAAAATGGTTCTTTTTTAATAAACCAACCTACTCCAAGTTAAGTTTATTGATTCATTAAGTGGAGTTCAACTATTTGTAGAAACATATTAATATGGTACATTACTCTACGTCACCTCCCTTAGGGGGGGAAAATATCGTATTTTGGAGGAAAAAGAAGAGACAAGTGAGGAAGCACCAAGTAACATGATTCAACTACATCATAATTGATTTAGACAATCTTAGAGCTAAAGTAATGTAAATGGGTCCATCTGGTTTTCCCCACATGGTTTCAATATATTCAATGCATTTGTTATGACAGATCTACTACCTAGTTAAATCCATGGATATTGATGTTTTTAAGTCTCTATGTTGGTGTAAAGGGCAAAGGCAAAAACTCTTTATATCTTTATGTCATGTTTTACGGTAGTGGATGTGCTCATAGCTGAGACTGTGTAATGAGCAATTGGCCCATCTGCCTTGTGATATACCATTATTCTGCAAAGTGGTTATCATAACCAATGCTTAAAAGAGCATTAAAAAATGGAGTGAAGTCAATGAGAGTGCTATGTTGGTTGGTTATATTATTGAGAAGGGTTGATGAGGTAAGCTATGGTGTCACTCATGTACTTAAAACAAAATAAAAACAAATCTACGCAACTGGAAATTGGAAGAACTTTGTAGACAAAAAGTTACTTGCAGGTGCCACGAGTTCTTCAATTGGATTACACATTAAATTGCTACTTTGATCTTCAATACAAGTTTCATGAGGTGTACACTGTTATCCTCATGGGAATTAATGTGCTCCTCATTCCTCATGAGATATATTGTACAAAGAAGGCTTTTAAATGCAATTAACTATATATTGTGCATTAAACGATTCAACCAATCTAACAGTTACCATTTAAGTGGTCGAGTGAGCTACTCTGGAAAACAGGAAAATTGGATAACTCAGAAATTTAGATAGTTAGTTATACCAACCACCTCATTTGCTTCTCACTTTGTTACATTAACACAAGAATTAATGTAAAATATGTTGGATCAGAGTTCTTTTCTTCTTCTTTTCTCAAACCCTGTTCGTTCAGTCAACTGTAAAATGTGCTTGTTTCAAGTAGTTCCAAGATATTTCTTATGAAATTTCCTTAATTTTTGTCAATTTTCTCTAAAGTATTGAGACTTTACAATTAAGTGTTTTTATCTCTTTTAACATGTATTTTTTTCCATATCAATAGAATTTCTGATCAAACACATAATCCCTTTTTGTTATAGGAAAACCCTACCAGAAAACTATTAAATAAAAATTAATTTTAAAGAAAAAAATAATAATTATTATATTATTTAAATTATATTTTATTTTATGTATTAAATAAATATTGATATTTAAAGTAATTTTTTTATTAATAAATAATTTTTAATTTAATATTTAATAACTATAAAGATTTTAGTTATCCACTTTATAATCCAAATAATTGGTATCTAATATTTTGATAGTTAATTAGACACTAATTTAAAATATTAATTTAAATATCAATAATTTTTTAATATTTAATTTAGTCAATATAATAATTAATTATTTTTTTTTTAAAATTAGTTTTTATAATATAAATTTTTAATAGTGAACAAATTCGTTTGCTCAACCATGTATTATATCATCCCTATTGTTTGGCAGAAAAAAATTCTTTTTAAATTTTATGAATTAATTACATTCTCTAACTTTTGGAAATTTGACAGGGGAATAAATTTTATTAAAAATTATCTCATTCCTTCAGGATATTTTATGAAATTTCTACATGTTATAGTAATAACAACCTAAGTCTTTGTTTGTGACTTTTAAACTTTTTATAACAAAAGAGGATTAATTGACACTTACAATCATATGATACTATCTTAATAATAATTTATATTAATTTTCATACAATATATTATTACTTATTTATTTCTATTTTAAATAATGTATCACATGTTAAAATGAAGTAGTGTGAAGTAGTGTTTAAAATGTTACATGAAGTTTTTTTGTAAATTAATTTTCTTTATATTAAGATAATTTTTTATTTTTCAAAAATTATTTTATTGATGCAAAATATTTTCTTATTTTAAAATAATTAAGTGTAAACTTATAAATTAGATTATTTTTATTCATAAAAAATCACAATAAATTTTAAAAGTGTACACTACTTCTTTCAAACTTTTTAATCAAATGAGTTATATACTCACTTGATGTCACATTTGATATACTTATTCAACATACATGCCTTCTTGAATATTAGAGTGTTGCACCACTAACATTAAATAACTTTTAACCATTTGGATATATTACTAATCATATAGGGTGTTAATTAGATGGTTCTGACCTAAGATAAGAAACTTAAATTATATTAAAACATAAAAAATTTAAAAAAAGTTGACCAAAAACTGAGTGTTGATTTCATGGCACTAAATGTTAGAAAATAACAGGTCACCAACACATGGATGGAGATTCTCTACCATTTTAAAGAATTGCAAAAAAATAATACTCGTCAAATTTTAAAATAAATATACTTATCATGTTAATTGTTCCTTTAATTGCTTGTGTCTGCAGAAGTAATAAAGATGTATCGCAGTTGAATAATTTACAAAGGAAACTGTTCTTGCTTAAATTGATGACAGTACCTTCAGAAAGAATTTATACGTTGTAGTTTGTTTTTCTTGTGAAAACAGTAGCAAAAAAAAAGAATAAAACCAGAACAAGCTTCCAAAAGTAAATAAAAACATTTTGAAAATATTACATATATTTTGTGAATGTGTCAAAGCTCATAATTCATGCTGGTCGGGTAACGTGGGAAGGTAAGAGAGACAGAATATCAGAGACTTATTCTGTCTGATCAACAATTTCTACACTGTTTTGCTGAATAAATAAATACCCTCACTTCATCATAAATATTTTTTATTTTTCTTCTTTTTTTCCGTAACCCTCTTGATCACACAGGTCTATCATTGCTTCAAATTCGAAGTATTACATATTATAATTATGGTGCAGCATAGTACATGGGCCACCTAGGTTACTATATATGCTGCTGCCCCAGTTCGTGGCTGATTACCTATAAATACACCAATGATGGTTCAAACATAATAATAATATGAAAGATTTCTTTTCTTTATAATTTGGAAAAGGGAATAATTTTGTGTTGCACTAACAGCTACGTGATGATGGTGGAAATGAAGTTGCAAAAATAGGTTCCCACGCCGACAGAATTTCCAGAAGTAAATATTAGGTTTCCATGGCAGTGTTTTTGCTTGATCTTGAAGACTCCTTATGCATTGGGTCTTTGACTCTTTGGGAGAGTACCCCAAAACGTAGATCTAATGCAACCATGCGTGTTCAGAGAAGAGTTCTATAACAATCATATATACTATGCTATATTACTAACTCTGCCTTCATACTCAAAATCGATTCGAAATTATCACAAATTCATTTTAAGAGTTAAAAATCATCAAGATTATTTTCTACTTTATAAATTACTTTTTTTTCTCTAAACCAAATAAATAATTCCAATTTTAAAATAAAAAAAAAAGCAAACGGAATTAGTTTGCTTATTGTATTTAGATATAATATTAACAGTTAAAATAATTAAAAAAAAGTAAATAGATATTGTTTCCAAAATTGTTTTATCCGATTGAGTGTATATTTATTCAATAATAAATTTGTATTCTATTGTTAACTATAAAATTGTACCTAGACCTGTTACACATTAAATACTCTTGGAACAATTATTTTAAATAAATATTATAAAAGATATTAAATTAAAAATAATAATTAATTACTATATTAATTAAATTAGATATTATTTGTAGATTAAAAAATATTGACATTTTGTTAACTAAATTTATATATTATAGTTTCTAAATTGGTAAATAATTACAAATTTAAAAATTAATATAAATTTTATTAATTATAGAAATTATTTTAAATATTAATAATTTTTTAATCTTTAAAATAATATTTAATTTAATTAATATAATGATTAATTATTATTTTCATTAACCCTAATTTTTATTTAATGATTTTTTTAATAAAATTTAGTTTTTAAAATTTTTGGTCATGTGTAAGCGTGAAATCCACACACATATATATAAATTGATTTTTAAAGAATTTTTATTTGTATGTCATTTATAAAGTTAGGTATCATATTAATTATTGTTTTATCAATTATTTCCTTATATATTTTTGAATTAATTTATATATGTAAGTTGGAAAGTGAAATACAATGGAAAACTCTATCAATGTTATATTACAATTAAAAAAGTTTAATGTACTTTTTTATTCTTTGAGATATAATTTTAGAGAGTTTATTAAATATAATATTTACTGTTATTATTAAGCAACAAAAGTAAATAAATATTTTTTCCAAAGTTGTTTTATCGTTTTGATTGTATATTTATTTAATAATAAATTTGTCTTTTATTGTTAACTATAAGATTGTACCTAGACCTGTTACACATTAAATGTTCATGAACAATTATTTTCAGTGATCATTGTACATACTTTTAGTAGTTGAATATCATTTGGGAATGGAATTCAAAGAGAATTTAAATATTTTTATTATTGTAGATAAAAATATTTCATAATATAAAGTGGATGTGAAAGTAAACTTTATTTTATACTACAATTAAAATTATTAAATAAAATTTAGAGAGAAAAATAATTAGTCATTATATTGATTAAATTGGATATTATTTTAGAGACTAAAAAGTTATTGGTATTTAAAGTGGTTTCTATTATTAATAAAAATTTATAAAATGATGTCTAAATTGGTATCTAAATTAGCAATCAAGATTTTAGATGCTAGTATTTTAGCCTCCAAATTAGTCTCTATAAAAGACGGATAAAGACTAATTTAGAATATAAATTAGTTAATTAATAAAACCTTAGTAGCTAATGGTTAGATATTAATATAAAAACTACTTTATACATTTTTATTAATAATAAAAACTACTTTAGATACCAATAATTTTTTAGTTTATAGAATGATGTCTATTTTATTTAATATAGTAACTAATTATTTTGGTCTCTAAAATTTGTTCATAAGGGTTGAGTTAGGTTAAAGTTCACTCCTTAATATGATATCAAAGTCATTTAAAGTTTATCCTAATGAGAGTTTGTTGGGTTTTAGGTCATCCGTTATCGGGCATATACCAAAATATATAGTCTCACACACGAGCTGACAAGTCTCGACGTGAAGGGACGTATTGAAGATCACCCATCGATTAGAGATAAACACCTTTATATAAGTGGATACAAACCTTACTTTATAAACTGATTTTATAAGGTTGTGTTAAACTTAAAATTATTTTTTAATAACTTTTTCCTCTCTTAATTTTCTGGAATACAATTTTTAAAGAAAAAATCATGATGCAACTCTAAATTTAAAAAGAAACAAAGTGATAATATATATATATATATATATGTAAATAAAAGTGTGAGAGAGAGTGTAGGTGTGAACGTGTATTTGTGGGTAGTTATGTTTTTTAATTTGGTATTGTGGTGGTTCTCATGTCTTCTTCCACTATCCATCCTTGAACATTTATGAACTATTAGAAAAGTAGGAAAATAGAAGGTAAAGTTTGTCACTAAGGAAATCAAGTATACAATTTTTTATTTGGCCATTATAAGACAAAGAAAAATAAAAAAAGAGTAGTCAAAGGGTGTCCAAGATTCAAATTGCAATAAATATTAGACTATTGTGTGTTTTGAGGTGCGTATAGTTTAAGACTCCTAATCTTCAATTTCTAACAACAACTTATCTTCCCAATGCGTTACCGTTTAACAAAATGGTGTAAAAAATTGGACACTACTTCCGTTTTACTCTACACGAGGTTTTGCAGACAAAATTATTTATATTAAATATGGTTTTATAAATCCAACAATGCACTCCATATTTTTTCACATGACTATCTATAATCAATTCTCAATATTTAACTATTAAATGTTCTATAAAAAAAAGTTACATAATATTTTTAATAGTTCAAAATATTAATATATTTGTGTCAAAACTTTGTATTGGAAGAAATAGTATAGTAAATTCAAATATAAGACAAACAAAAATTATATCAACCACTACAAAAAGAAAAAAAAATTAAAAAAAGTTTTAATGGGAGATTATTTAATGAATGTTAATATAATTCTAGAAATTGATTTAATTAACGAAATTTTTTTAAGTTTCGTTAAGTTCGTTAAGTTCAAAATGTTATTATAAATAATGGAAGTTTCTTTAATCTTCATTAAATTTTAAAGGTTTAACTTTAAACTTCAGAAAAATAATGGAGATTTTTTTAACCTTCATTAAATTTCAAAGGTTTATTTTAAAACTTCGACAAAATAACGGAAGGTGTTTTAACCTTCATTAAATTTCAAATGTTTATTATAAAGCTCAACAAAATAACGGAGGTTTTTTTTTATCTTCGTTAAATTCCAAAGATTTAGTATATAACCTTATTAAAATACTCATGATTTTTCAAACTTCAATAAATAAATATAATTAAATCTATTTATAAATAATTAATTAAAAATTATATAGTTTTAATATGTTTTATAACTTAATTTTCTAAAATTTTGAAAGTGTAACTTTACATTATAAATAAGTTTTCTAAAATTTCAAAATTTTATTTTAAAAGCAAAATAACCTTGGATAATAAGTATTTCAACAACTAATCTTGGATAATAAGTATTTCAACACTATTTGAGTATTTCTTATGATTGATGGTGCTTGATTTATATAATTCCTAGTTTTCTTTTGTTATAAGCTTATACTTCAAAAAACCTGGCTTATGTTGTTTTAGTTTTTGATGTATGTATATTTTATGTGCAATTTTGGTTTTAGTTATAATTGTTTAAATTTAATTCTCATAATTTTGAAATATTTTAAATTAAGACCTTTATTTTAAAATGTATCCAATATTAATTCACTATGAAAGTGAGAAGTAATAACTTTAATTTTTCCTCGCAATATGTTCTTGCAATCTTTGAAGCACTCGTATCCAAGAACACACATGGCTTTGAAGTCCACATTTGACAGATAATATAATTATTTATGATATATAAAGTTGAGGCAGTAAGATGATGGAAGAAACAATATTGGAGTGAGAAGAAGATAATGTCTTATTTAGTGTTTCTTCTCCTTAGATATAATAGACATAAGTGTGGTTGAATTGTGATTCCTTGTTAGGACTGTCACTAGCGGTCATTGAGCCTGTGTCGAAGAACAGTGTGTCTATGGTGGAAGAGAGAAGTCAAGAGGATCGTTAGAGATAGTGGAAAATAGGGTTGAAGGTTATTTCAAACGACAAATCATTTTATGGAAATTTTGAAACACGTGGTATTTTACAAAGGTTTTAAAACCCATGGTATTTTACCGAGGTTTTTAAACCCATGATATTTTACGGAGGTTTAAAAACCCATGGTATTTTATGGAGGTTCTTAAACCCATAGTATTTAACATGGGTTCTGAAAGATTTTCCTAAGGTTTAAAAAAACTCTGGGGAACATGTTTCCCATGGATGGTTTAGCAGGGGAAACTGCAACCCTGGGTAAACGACTTAATAGAGGTTTTAACCTTGAATAATGTAAAAATAAACTCCTGTCAAAACAATTTTTTCTTGTAATGAACAATGGACTCACTAAAAAAAGGTCTAAGAGAGGTTATTTAGTGGAGGTTAATATAACCTTAGAAATTGATTTAATTAATGGAGGTTTTTTTTTAACCTTAAGTTCCAAAGGTTATTATAAAATCTCAATAAAATATCAGGAGTGTTTTTAACCTTCGTTAAATTTCAAATGTTTATTTTAAAATTTCAGCAAAATAACGGAGGTCTTTTTAACTTTCATTAAATTCCAAAAGTTTATTCTAAAACTTTAGCAAAATAACAAAAGTTTTTTTAACCTTTCTTAAATTCTAAAGGTTTATTCGAAAATCTCAGCAAAATAACAACGTTTTTTTTTTACTTTTAGTAAGTTCCAATATTTATTCTACAACCTCACCAAATTAACATAAGTTTTTTTAACATTTGTTAAGTTTCAAAGGTTTATTCTAAGATTTTAACAAAATAATAGAGTTTTTTTTTAACTTTCGTTAAATTACAAAGATTTATGGTAAAAACTCAATAAAACACTCCAAATTTTTCAAACTTCAAAAAATAAATATAATTAAATCTATTCATAAATAGATAATTAAAAACTATATAGTTTGAATATATTATATAACTAAATTCTCTAAAATTTTAAAAGTGTAATTTTACATTACAAATAAGTTTTCTAAAGTTTCAAAAATTTATTTTAAAAACTCAGGAAAATGACCTTAGATAATAAGTATTTCAACAACTAATTTTGGATAATAAGTATTTCAATAACTAATATTGAATAATAAGTATTTCAACAATATTTACATATTTTTTATAATTGATGGTAGTTGGTTTATATAATTTCTAGTTTTTTGTTGTTACGAGTTCATACTTTAAAAAATCTGAATTATTTTGTTTTAACTTTTGATGTGCATATATCTTATGTGCAATTTTAGTTTTAGTTATAATTGTTAATATTTAATTCTCATAATTTTAAAATATTTAAAATTAAGGACTCTATTTTAAAATACATCTAATAATTAATTTACAGTGAAAGTGATAAGTAATCAAATTAATTTCTCTTTCACACTATGATATATATATATATATATATATACTCCGGTATGGCAATATAATCTCACATCGTTCGGGAGTCGAGACCAAAGACAGTTTATATACTCCCTCATCCCTCAACCTACCGAGACGCCTTTTAAGAACAAAACCGTGACGGAGCACCGACCTGCAAAACAGACAATACCTCAAATGTGATAATTGACCCTAATAATGCTATCTCTCAAACTTGAAATCGGAACAATATATATTATATATTGGGAAAAAAAAAAAGAGAATCAAACACTATTGATGAGAAATACGCAAGATCTAATCATACGTGATTGCATGAAAGAGTGACAGGTATAATATACTGTAATAAGCTTGACTCAACTGGTTTGCCCTAATGCAATGTATAAAAAAGAAGAAAGAAAAGAAAAAAAAAATGCAATTGGCAAAAAGAATGGGAAGTGTTTGAATGAAAAGTTGAATGACCTAAGTGTGACGCATACGTTAGTGTTGGAAGTCTTGTCATAAATTGAATGGGAGAATTAAGAAGAGTTCATTTTCTGGGATTGTGCTGTCATCTTCAGTAGTAAACAAATTGTGTACTAAGACATTACCCATATGCTGCACAAAACACTAACGTTTTTGTTAAGGAATGTCACCACATTTCTTTTGTCAAGCTTTGACTTTGTAAGTTGTTGGATCTAATTTCTATAGTTAACTACTAACTTTCTCTAAGCTATTCATATAATGAATTATACACTGTTTTTAATAAAAAAAAAAAATTATATGTGTCTTTCATTTTATCATTTATTTTATTTCTCTTAGTTATTTCAAAATTGTGTGAATAATTACGGTATAAATAGTTTTTTATACTTTTTATTGTTATTTGTTCATTATTTTCATAAAAATAGTATCCACCAACATGGTCAATTTAACAAATCAGTGAAAAAATAAAGCATCTTTAGGAACCTGTTTATAATATTTTTCATAAACACTTCTAAAAATAAAAATGGAAATAAAAAAATAAAGTTTTCCATAAATTAAAACTAACTTATATATAAATTAATTTATACAAAATTCATATATAATTTCTCTAAATTCTTATTTTAAATTTATATAAAAAAATTAACATCAAAATCATTTTTTTTCTTTAGAATTGTTTCGTAAGAAGTTCTTTCAAACCTATTTTAGGTTATTATAATTTCAATATTTTGAGGTTTAATCTATATATATTTACGCACTCTCAAGGCTTGTATATTTGTCTAATCATATAATTTTACTGAATATTATTTTTTCGTGATGAAAATATTTTGTATGGTTCATTATTATTCATAAATATTATCAATAAAAATTAATATGGTCATGACACTTTTCTAAATCATTGTAGTTATTCTAAAGTTGTTTAATTAATACATAGTAGTTATTTATTTCCTTTTATATATTATGTCTAGTGTGTTTGTTTCATCAACTATTATTATATTAAATATTAGATAAATAAAATTTAAATAAATAAAACGGATTTCAAATGAGAAAAAAAAGATGAGAACTTAATTCTAACGATAAAGTTACTAAACTCGAATTAATCTGATATCTAATGCCCTGAAAATTCCATTAAGTCTTCTTTCTTATGGTAGATCATCTTTTAAAATGTGAATATTTTCCTAAATATTTTTTTCTGAATTGGATCGTTAAATTTGTATTTATTTTTAATTAAATCATCACAAGTAGTTTCTTGTAAGTAGGGATGACCCGCATTGGCCCGTCCCGCGCTTGGCCCGCAAAGATGCGGGATGGGTTGGCCCGCCCCGCAAAGTTATTGCGGGTTAGAATTCCCGACTCGCCCCGCATAAGAGCTGACCCGCGGATTTGCGGGCCAGTCCGCGTTCTTTTTTTTTATAATTAAATATTTATTTTTTTACATTTTGTTCTTAAAAAATTGTCAAATTAAACCTATATATTCGTTATTATCAAACCTAATTTTTTATTTTTTTTTCAAATATAGTCAAACATCAAAACATTAAACATTAAGATAAATATCAAATATCACTATTCTTCCACTTCCAAAACATTAAAAATACCTAATTCCAAAACATTAAACATAAACATTAATTC
>Ga0123342_1005385_pt1 | contig 18575 bp, 13 predicted proteins | sample Turbeawhitnodule_FD_89960 | JGI IMG/M metagenome (GOLD analysis project Ga0123342, IMG submission 89960) | Root nodule microbial communities of legume samples collected from Mexico - Turtle bean Mexico white nodule | ecosystem: Host-associated > Plants > Roots > Nodule | place: Mexico: Nepantla...
AATGCATTCAAAATTAAAATTATTAAAAAAATAATAATTTATTATTTATTTATTTATTTTTAAAATGGTGCTAGATAGGGAAATAAAAAATAAAAGAGTGCTAGATAGGAAAATAAAAACAAAGGGTGCTAGATAGGGAAATAAAAACAAAAGGGTGCTAGATAGGGAAATAAAGATGTAAATGGTGTTAGATAGGAATTGAGCCGCTAAAGTGGTCTACAAAATATTACAAATATCTTTAATCTTTAAAACAGAAAAGTAACTAATCAATCTCTCCACTCTCTCCACCCTCCAGTTAAATAATAATAAATAAAATAAATTTTAAAATTATTTTATTAATTTTTGAAATTATAAAATGTCCAAATAACCAAAATAAATTAATACAATAAATTATTAAGTAAATATAAAATGAAAAAAAAAATTAAGAGCAGTTAAGAGGAGAATAAGAAATGACACAATGATCATAATACAATAATAAAATTAAATATTAATATAAGAATAAAATAAGAAAACAAATTAAGAGTAGAGGGAATCCCCTTTATATAGGTATAGATTAAATTTATGTAAACAATTTTCAAACAATTTAATTTATTCAAGTGTAATAAATATGCCCAGAATGGATACTACAGATGCATCTAGATTGTCAAATTTAACTGTTCTATACATATACTGTATAATTAAATATTTTGTGTTTTAATAAATTTGCATGAGTATTCTTTTAATATAAAGAAACATTAATTTCGAGAATAATGGAAAAAATGTAAATGTTTACAAAATAACGGATGTATACATTCTTTAATTGTTTTTATTTCAAAATATTGTATAATTTAGAATGTAGTAAATAATTTCAAACATTTTTGTATTAATAGTTATCTTAAACAATGTCCCCACTTAATATATTAAATAGTTACTGTTTTCTATATTTATTATTCTTTTAAATATATTCTTATTTATAACTGTGGATACTTAGTTTTTTTTGACATCATGTAGTTCGTTTTTGTTAAATTGATACATTACAATAAAATAATAATTTATTACTTATAATTTTTTATTACAAATTTTAATATATATGTAACTTTAGACACGGATTAAGAAACAGGAATGTCAAATCCTTTTGTATTGAATATTTTTCATGTTTTTGTTAATTTAATTATTGTTCTTTAACTTTTATAACATTAATTTGTCTTCCACTAATCTATCATGTAAATACATTCAATCAATACTTATTGGCCTCCATTAATAAAGATGAAACTAACTGCATCTTTTAAATTAAACTTTCACTTTAAAAGATAATGTTTCAAAAAGTATTACAAATTACCAAAAATATCATTTACCTAATATACTACTAATAAAATCAAACAAAACAATAAAGAAACTAACAAAATTTATAGAAAGCACAACCTATATTTCAAAAGACTATTAATGGTTCATTAATTTATTCCTGAAACATTAAAATATAGAATGCAATCAAGGCATTCCACTGAAAAAATTCTCAAATATTTAATTTATATTAAAGAATTTCCCATCTTGATTATTTAATATTTTCAAGAATCAATAAATATACCTCCAATAATGAGTCTTGCAAATGTAATAAATAGTATGTATATTATATTCTATATACGCAATATATAATTAAACATGGTTGTGATAAATATACATTAACGTATTTTTCTTATTATTAAGGGACATTAATATTACTGACAGTAGTAATTTAAAAAATTACACATATTTACAAAATATTGTGCAATTTAGAGTGCAATAAATATATTTTAAACATATTCGCCCTTAATAATTTAATTAACTCAAACGGTTTCCCCAATTAAAATATTCGACAATATTTTGCTATCTAAATCTTTTTTAAAGAAAATCTTTTGCAATCTAAATCTTTTTTAAAGACAATCTTTATTCTATCTTAATCTTTTTTAAAGACAATTTTATTTGACAACCATCTATTTTTTCACTAAATTGGTCTATTTCGTTGAAAAAGTCAAAATGAGAATCCATTTCATTTAATTATTTTTATTAAATCTTGTATCATTAATTAATAATTTACCATTTGATTTTGAAAGTTTCAAAGAATTAAAAAAGATTTACCAAAAAATCTTATCTGCCAAGAATATATGAATTGAAAATTCACTCAGTAGTTATAAATAGTGCTATCTCTAACATGTTTTAACCCATGTTATTAACACAGTATCACTCACTTCCTCACGGTTGCGCTGATCAGAGGTGGTGGTCGGAGCTACTTGTTACTGTCTCCATTTTCCGGCGAAGGCTATTACTTCCTCTTTCCTTCCTCATTTAGGTTATCACTTCCTTCAACCTTTTCTTTTCTTTCTCGATCATATTTCTTCTATTTATGCTTTCACGTAGATATAGTTCTTGAACTTTTTTACACTGTGTCTGTGATTGTTGTTATCAAGTTCAGAAAACACTGTCAAAGACTACTTACATATAACCTCTCATTGTTATTGGAAACGTCAGTTTTGTTGTGCATTTGCAGAAGATAACACATGTTTTCTATTCTGTCATGTAGGATTAATAGTTTTAAAGAGTTAAATCCATGCATCTGTATGTGTATTTGTCGATTATAGGGTACTGTTAATAGTATAAAGATTGCGCTTTTCCCCATTTTCTGACTCAAAACCAGGGAAATAGTTGAAGCGTAACGTGTTATCATCATCACTTGGAGTGTATCGACTTGAGATTAGTACATTGGTGTAAATTTTCTTGAGTTAGGGTTAAAGGTCTACTAATAGTGTGTTTCTTAATCTTTGTAAATTTTGGTGTGAAAATATTAGTTGTTGCTTTCTACTTGTGTAAACCATGCCGATGATGATGCAGGAGTTTCTCTGTCCGAGTATTGCTTTTCCACCTTCATTTCAATTTTACTGATGCTTATGGTATACAGGGATGGATGCAAATTCTATGACTGGTAACGAGCAACACAAGGGAGAGAGAAGTACCGAATTAGGTGATCTACCAAACGAGATTCTTCAAGAGATTATATCCAAGCTGCCCATAAAAAATGCAATTCAAACTGCTGTGATATCCAAAAACTGGGAGAATCAATGGAAGAATATGTCAAAGGTTAAATTGGTAGGCAGAGGATACAGGGAGAGAAAAGAGTTCACAAAATTTGTGGACAAACTAGTTGCAGTTCTGAATACCTCTTGTATTAAAATACTCTCTCTATCATATGACTTTTGTGATGACAGTCCTATGGTTAATGGATGGCTAAGTGCTTTCATCAAGCCAACAATTCAAGAACTAAGCCTCGATTTTGAAAGCCTTGAGGATCCATTGACCTTCTCTGATTCCCTGTTTAGATCCAAAGACTTGACACATTTTCATCTCAACATGCCGCAAATTATCATGCTTCCTTCCTATATTTGTTTTCCGAGTCTCAGCACCTTGAGCTTCAGAGATGTTGTGTTCCCTGATTCTTTATCAACGCAGAGACTTTTCACTGGTTGCCCTTCCCTGAAGAAGCTGAGCTTAATTGATTGCAATTGGAGCAACGTTGAAACTGTTCATATTGCTTGTCCAATGCTTCAGATATTGATCATAAGGGAGTGGGAAGATGACCAAATTGATTCAGTTGCTCCGGATGATCCAACTGACTGCCGAATAGTAATCACTGCAGATAACCTGAAAACATTCACTTATGATGGGGACTTCCTAAATGACTATGTTCTGGATTGTAACACATCATCGATCACTAATGGAGCTGTTGAGGTTCACCCACCTCCAATCGATAGCATGGACGCTGGTTTTTTCGTGCTCAAACTTCTTAAGGCCCTCTCAGAAGTGGAAAAGCTATCCATTTCTGACTTTGCTGCTGAGGTATGTGTCTCTCACATATAATCTACAACCTTATATATTTGTTATATTCTAGTGAGTGCACTACACAGTTGATGAGACTCTTTTGAATATTGAAATCTTTTGTTTGTGCATATCACAGGCTCTAAGACCATATTACCTCTCGAAGCTTCCTTTGTTCAACAATTTAGTCAAGTTTCATGTGGAGTCAGGAGCACTGATGAATCTGGCATCTGCTGCACTGCTCACCATATTGCGGCGCTCACCTCGTCTTGAATCTCTTGACTTCGCCATGGTAACTCATTGGTTTAAACCAGAAATCAATTCTTTATTTGCAAACAAAACGCTTATGTTATGAGTTTTATTGATTCGTGATGTTTTACTTGTACATCAGGGCGTGTTTCTGAATAAAAATGCTCTAAAGAAGGTTGTTCCATTTCCATCGTGCTTTGAAACAAGCCTCAAGACCATAAGGATTTACGGATTTACTGGGAGAAAGGAGGAGTTGTTTGCCATCAAATTTTTCTTGACATCAACTCCACAGTTGGATGCACTCTGGATTTTCAGCTATTCTTATGGTTTTGATGGAGATGAGGGAGTAGACAGGCTCCACAAATTGCGCACAAAGATTCTAGGCTTTGCTAGAGTTTCAGTAGATTGTGAGATATACTTTGAATAGAAATGTTGATCAGATTCCTTCATATATAATATTATAAGAGTTTGGAACACCGTTTTGTGTTTCTTTTGTATTTTTTGTTGTTGTTGTTTGTTGATTAATGAAAAAAACTTTGAATAGAGTATCATTTGTCTCAGAGAATAGAGTTACTGCATGTTTCATTCCGCGAGTTGTTCTTTATCTTTTTAAAGCTCTCTATGAAGAAGAAACCAATAATACATGAATAATTTTACACGTATAAATTTTGAAACTATCATTTTTTATACTTCCATTTAACAATCTATATCCCAGATTATTTTGAGTTAATGATACATTAAAAATAATAATAATAAATACTTCTTTTATTATATATAATCTTATTAAAATAATCTCACTCTTTTCTTAATTTGTTACATTTATGTGATGGTAAATTAAGAAAAAACATAATAAGCATTACAAACTGAAGGAAGATGTTACAAGAAACAAAACCGTTAATGTTAAACCTGTAAATAGTTTAAAAGAAATAATATTTTAAAAAAAAATTATATTAAAAGGATTACAAGGTTGCAAGTTTTATTATCACTGGGAATGTAGTATATGTGGCCCACAACTTTTAATATGTATGAAGTCAGTTTTGTTTCACAAATGATTCTATATAATTATTAAAAATTAAAAATTTGTGTTTTGGAGTATTAAATATTTGTATTCATTACCTTTTTTTAATATTATACTAATGAAGAAGGTTCATGCTTTTACTTTTATTATTTAAATGTGATAAATTAAATAATTACTTTTAGCTTTAATAATATACTTAATAAATAATATCACTCAAACGAAAGATTTCGTTCAAAGGAAGATTTTAGGAGAAAATTTTCTTTATTTTGTATAAGAGAAAGAATACAATTCAAGTGATGATTTTCCTTTTAAGTACCTTGATTTTTTCTATATATAGGAACTTGTTTTCTATATATTTAAATTAACTGTAGAGATTTTTTTAAGGTGTGTTTCTTTTAATAGTTTAATCCTTTATTTAACATGACATGTGTTTGGTGGTAAATGCAACTTTGTGGAATATTAAAAAAATATATTTAATTTTTTTTACATGTGATTATTAAAAAAAACTATGTTATTAGGTGTGTATTGAGTTATAAAATATGTTAATGAAATATCCAAACTTTATCGATAATAAAAAAAAATCATAGATAAAAAATATTAGGTGATTAAAGCTAAAAGATTATTATTATTGTATTTCTATATATCAATATATTATTATATATCGTCTCGATATGATTGTATTTAATCTATTTGTATATTTTGGTATATATATAGGTATGATCATGTGAATTTGTTGGACATATTTTTAGATATCTATTTTATATATAAGTAATAAAATAAGATTTTTTTTCCAAGATTACAGTCACCTAAGGAGTTAAAATAATAAGGAAATGTAGATTATTGTTTGTATATATTGTTATGGACATTTTTAGTAATGAATATTTAAAAGTTGTCTAACTTGAAATAATTCTTCCCCTTAAACATTCTTATATGATATTTGAAGTAGTTTAAAATTTGTTTGAGTTCTTTCTAAAAAACTTAAGAATAAAAAACAATAACATACTCAAATTTTAAAATAATTTCAAAATGAAAAAAAAAATATAAAATTGAGTTGCTTAAGATGGTTTAATATTGATACATAACAATAAAAACAACAAATATTTTAGTATTTTATATCAGATGATATTAGCATATGAAAAATAGAACAATTCAAAAAGTGAAATTATCATAATCTTCTTACAATTCATTATATTAAATTTGTTAGACATACGAATAAAGTAATTTTTTTTATTAAATACAAAGTAATTTTAGAAATTAACATAATTATAAACTATTTTTTTTATATTTAAAATCAATTTTATTATTAATAAAAATTTATAAAAATAATTTCTAAATTAATATCTAATTTTTAGTATTAAGATTTTAGTTATTTACTATTTTATATTCTAAATTAATATTATTAATATTTTAGAGATCAATTTAGAATATAAAATATTAGTAACTAAAACTTAAACAGTTAATTTATATATAATTTAAAAATTATTTTATAAAATTTGTATTAATAATAAAGAAATACTTTTAGTATGTAAATTAATATCTAATTAGTGTTCAATTATTTTTTATTTCTAAATTTAGTTGTTATTTAATATTTTTTTTAAGTATATTTTTAAATAATTTGTGGATATACTATGATAAGAATCGTGTATGTATCACAAATCCACTAATTTTTTTCAAAATCATATTAAATTGATTAGATCACTGTTAAAAAATATTAATTTGACAAGTGCATACTTAAATTATCAGTTTATAATCTTTCAAAAAATTTCCATCTTCTCCTATGTTACAACTTACAAGTTCACATTTTAATAAAAAATATTTCTCCTAATCTGAAACTATTTATTATTGTATTTTCAACCTATGAAGACTCATTTCTAAAATAGAAATAAAATGATAGATAATATAAAAGATAAAAATAAAAAGAATCATTTTAATTTTGTTTGTGAAAAACACTTACTATGCAGAAGATGAAGCTTTTACTTAACAAGGAAACACAAGGGATTCTTCATCATTTCAACTCTCTCTTTCTCTCTCTACTTAGGCTTCATTCAAACTACAAACAATGGCGTTATTCCGCTTCCCTCTGCTTTTCACTCTCCTCATTTCTTCCATTATCTTCTCCCATCACTCAGTGAAATGCGACCACGGTCAGTGCTCTGATACCATCACTTAATTTTTCCAATTATTGTTTTTATGCTTACCCTCAAATGGGTTTCACTTGTTATCATCAAACATATACTATATGAGAATTTTCTCTCACTATCTTTTATTGAATTTTCTTACCTCTCATCAAGTTTACAAATTTAAGTAGTTTTCTCTCTGGGTATGCGTTTTTTTCTGTCCTTATTTTTCACCCATTTATTGTGCCTGAGTCTCTCAATGGACAGTCTTAGATCTGTGTGGGAGAACGATGAATCTGACATCACTGAATCTTTGGGGATAGTTTATATCTTCTTTTAAACATTGACCTTGAAAAGATCTGCTCATTTGAGCTGATACCTACTGGATAACGAAATTTGAAATTGCATAATTCCATTGCTTATCAATGCAGAATGATCTTGTTCCCAACAGATTTGAATTTTGATGTTCCAATTTATATATCCGTTGGTTGACTAGATGGTAACTAAGTAACCTAATCGTGTACAACCATAGGGTTCCATGTTACTAGCTATGAAACATAGACACGGACACTATGCTCTAAAATGTAGGATAATATTTCAGTTTTTTTAGGTGAAAGATGTTTTTTATGATTTGTTCAAAATGATTTGTTCTTTATTTTTATAATCATAATAAAATTTTATATAATAAGTTTGAGTTTTTAGAAAATTAATGTATTTTTTCTTTTTAAAATTGTATTATAACTGTACTAGAATTGTCAGAAATCCAACAAATATTTTTTGAATGAGACGCTTTACCGATACGTGTCCTACAAATGTAATACGAGTGTCGGTATGTGATACGTGTGAATGCACCATTTAAGAGGCGTGTCCGAATTAATAAATTACTAGTGATCAGGTTTTTCATTAATCTTGTTGGTAAAGCATTCTGTGGTTGCTACTGAAGGTCACGGATTCTTCTTCCACTTAATTCACGTATAATGCCAGGAATTAAAATGAATTGTAGATCGAAGAGCTATATTTCGCATAGATTTGAATGCAATTTATCTGAGTGAGATGCTGTCTACACAGTCATGCACAGCACCATATAATCATGTATCAAATTGAAAATGAAGTTAGATTTGCAATGTTTCATGAAAAATCCCTACTATCATCCTGTCTCATTTCCTTGCAAACATGCACACTTTGAATTTGACATTTTGAGATTGCACTAACCTTAATCCCCTTGCAGACGAGGAAGATGATCTTTATCAGGGAATCAACAACTATAGGAAATCATTACACTTGACATCTCTAATTAAGAATGAAAATGCAAATTGCTTCGCTGATGAAATAGCAGACCAGTTCAAGAATCAACCTTGTACAAATACCACAGGTGCAAACACAGTCCCAGGCACAGAGCCTCGGTTCTCCAACTACCCAGACCTTTTAAATAAATGTCACTTGAATATTTCTAACACAAGGGATGGATCTGTGATGCCTGTTTGTGTTCCTGGCCTGGTTCCAAGCGTTGTCCTTGCAAATTTCACACAATCTCTCTACTCGGGTAATCTCAATGACTCCAAGTTTACAGGAATTGGTATTGGTTCAGAAGATAACTGGATTGTAGTCGTACTCACCACAAACACTCCTGAAGGAAGTTTTGTTCCTGAGACTTCTAATGGTGCTAATTTGATTTCTAAAATTGGTTTGTTTTACTGTTCAATGCTCTTTGTTAGTTGGTAACCTTTTCCTGTTGTAAACAAGAGGGTGCCATTGTTCCCCATTTTTTTTCTTCAGTATTGTCGATTTGGAGGCATTGGTACCTCCTTAGAGCTTGTACTAATCTGTGTTCGGGAAAACTGAAAATAATGTAGACAGGTTCTTTTTTCTAGTGAAGCAGAAAACGATTGAGGTTAAGTGTTGTATCAATACTGCAAGTGTTTGAAGGATGCTAGAAAGGGTCAACAGCATTTTTCGACCAGAGTTGTTATATTACTGTTACCATAATCAACAGATTGTTTTTATTTTCTTTGAATGTTTTACATTTGCCAAATCTGAATAGGAGGCAACAAATTGTAGCATTGATGACAGCAGACTAGTGCTTTGGTTTGAAAATGGAAATTCTGTTGCTTATTTGATTTTGAGGCTGCTTAGATTGCTATTCCAAAACCTTCTAATTTAGTTCTAAGGTGTTTAAAATTCTCAAAAAAAGAGAAGGCACAATGGTTAGCACTTGTATGAGTGAAGCCTTCTGGGATGGTAAATATATTCCTATTTAAAGATTCTCATCTAAACCGATAACCACTACCAGTAAAATTAGTTCTACGCTAGGTTTTATAAAGCAGTTTTCAGTACCCTATGGAACAAGAACACTTCTTAATATGTATAAATTAGATCGAAGGTATATAAATGAGTGTAAATCTTATCATAAAAACAAAAATCCTTCTTAATATGATATCAGAGTTATTTAAAACTATTACGTACTAGTTCCCAATTGGCACCAATTTATGTCTTCATTTACTAGTTTTCTTTATAAACCCAATTTGTTAGTTAGTCTTCAGCCAACCTCCACATGTCTGTTATTTCATCTGCATTCACATGTCTTCTCCTGCAGGAATTTACAAGTTTTGACCAATGAACATAAGTTCAACCAACAAGTTCCCCCTTCACCCCAAAATTGTTGTTCTTTAAAGAGAGCTTGAAATCATATTGCAAATTTCAATGAAACCAATAAGTATATCGAAGAAGCAGAGGTACCCCAACCATATTTACAGCGTATTGCGCAGAGGATAACTTTCCCATTCTTAGAAAATCCACAAACTTGCCGCTAAAAATTTCCCTACTTGAGAAGTGATAATTTCACTACTCCTTGTGTACTGTTCTTGACAAGAAAATATCTCTGATTTGATGATAAAAAATCCATGACTTGGTCTTGTCCAAAACTAAGCCCACTTAGCATTTAAAGAAAGCTATACCTGATATTTAATTAAAAAAAATCCAAATTGCTGTTTCTATATCACCTATAATTTTTTTATAATTTAATTATTATTTTCTTAAATATTTCTTATTTCACACATCACTTTTATATGCTATAATATTTGTAATATAATTATACAATGCTTGATAATTTGTTGATTGAATATTAATATGGTGTCATTCCACATGCACATTCATGCTACTGGAAAAGTTCAACATATATATTTATAGGTGCGATGAATCAATCCTCCTTTAAGACTCTGACCATAGAGGATCCAAGTTGTTGTCAGAGATTGTAATTGCACAAGTTTTAGGCATAATTGGTGCTTGCCATTATGAAAACCTTTCTTCATAGTCAAATAGTTAGGAATTTCATCTTTGACATCTCAAATTCTTGATATTACAATATTTTCATTAAACAAATGCAGGGAAAGAAAGTTGGAATGTTGGTATCTGGCATGTCAATAGTATGGAAATGTCGTTCTAAATAAATTCAAAATTGGACTTTGAATGGCCCCATTAGCTGCTGCGTTCTATCTATGCATGTGAACTGTTTGTGACAAGTTTCTGAAAACTGTTCCAAACATAAATCAGAGAAATTGACAACTTCTTCATTGACCCTCTTAGGTTCTGGTTGTTTTCACTCTCTCACTGTTACATTTGTGTTGAAAGTGGTGTATTAGTGACGTCAATGAAGAAAATGATTAATGTGGGTAGTGAAGGGGCAAGGATCTGTTTTAATTGCCATATGTTACCTACGGGGCCACCCAATCTTGTCTCCATGCTTCCCAAAAAAAGCTTAATTTGGATAATTAGATTCTGCTAGCCTTAATTTTTTTCCTAAATAAAATGGTTAAGAAATCCCCATTAGTTCTTTTTGTTCCCCGGAATTAATCAATGCGATGATCTATTGGGATCTCTTTTGAAATTAGTGTTTTGGTCAAAGAACAGCAAAAGGGTCACTTTTGCTTCATATCTTTTTAATCACACAGTGTTGATCAAAGTGTCTGCAGCAGGACCCCAACAATGAAAGAACAGATGAAAAGGAAAAGAAAAATTAGGAACATGGGCTGAATTTTCAATTGAAAGAAAAGACTAATTAAAGTGAATGATAAGATGTTTGTGTGGGTAGAGGGGACGCGTCTTTTTTTCCTTGGAAGCATAGTTTGAAAGACTTTGATTCTGAGATATCAACCTGATACGGAAAAAAGATTCATGCAAAATGATTTGAGAGAGACACCAACATGAAAGAAGATAAAAAAGGTGTCACTTTCCACCCCAATTTCACCCTCAGTACCATTTAAATCCTTTTATCAGTATGTGGTATTAGTTAATAATCTGATTTTTACTTTATCATCACTTTATCAGAACTCTTTGCAGATACACATAGAGTTGAAGAAGGTTAACTGTTTGTTTCTAAGGTCTTGTAAGAACACTTGGCATTTGTGAAATATTCTTACCTAAGGTTGAAACCTGGGCGTTGGATACATGAATATAAAACGGTTCAGTCTGCTTTACAATTCCTTGAAAGAGAGAGGCTGAAAATTGTGTATGTTAAAAAGTTGTTGATCCAGCAATCAGTGGAGAGACAGAGACAGCAAAAGGAAGGAAAAAGAAAGAAAAGAGAGAGGTCGAGGAATCATCACAAAATCTTGTGAATATGGTCTAAAGCATGCATGGGACCGCTATGACCAAAATAATGCTAAGAAAGGAAATGAAATACAAATACTGAACAATGTGTACATTCTCGTGAATCTACTCTTTTCTTTGACAGTATCACTTTGAAATATATGTCAAATTTCCTCTTGGACAAGCACAACACACCCATATAAAGGAGCTTCTTTGTGCTGGTCACCACTCTCTTTGATTTATCATCGTTGCAACTATTTAACCGTTGTTTCTTCTCGTGGTTTAAACAGATCTGGGGCCCTATTCTCCAACACCCTCATAGTCCTTCATGACATCTAAAAGCAACGAAAGAGAAAGAAAGAAACACAATCTGTGCCACTAATTTGCTTCTGTTGTATGTGGAGGCATCAAAATCACCCACATATACTTTTTATTCCCAAAGAATAGAATTTAGATGGTGTTTTACTTTGTTTTTGCACCAAATTTGTATAATTTCTTTTCACAAATTACAATTTTGGATAAAAAAAACTCTTAGGGTAAGTCATAAACTATGTATAAGATTTTAGAGTAAAAGTCATACATAATTTGTACGATTTCAATGTAATATAATACAACTAAAGTCATATATGAGTGGTACGACTTCTGTTGATTGAAATTGACTAAATCGTACTAGTGAGTAGGACTTTCACGTGAAGTTTTTTTCGATCTAAAGTCATATCCATAAGGTACTATTTTCAATTTAAAATCTTCTATAAGACTTACCCATATTACAATACTTTCTTAAAAAAAAAATCCTTTTACTTCACATTTTTCAACAAGGGAAAAAGAGTAACATCTCTTCTTTAACAATTAATTTACACATTTTTTAATATTGTACTAAACGTTTTTACCTTAAAAGGAGAGTAATATTGCTATATATTTATATACACATGAAAACTTGATTGAGTTGGATATTTATGTTGTTTAAATAATACTCTAAGCATGAGCTAGATTTCTTCGTAGAAACTATTGAGTTGTTAAATGTCTTTCACCCTTAAATAAAATTCACAATTAGAGAGTGATTTAGATCTTTTAAGATCAATGATCATGATTAAGGTAAATTTTATAAAAAAATTACAAAATTTTGAAACTTTAAACTTTAAAATTGTTTCATATATAGCCGTGAGTTCTATTGAACAAAACTAATAATTCACAAACTAACTAAAAACTTGCAAATTAATTGAAATCTTGTAAGGTAAAAGCCGAGTGAAAAACTGAAAACCTATAGTAAACAAAGTGGATAGTCACTATTGAATTAGCATGTAAAAAGGTCAAACAAAATGACATGAAACAAGAGTGATAGGACACATACATGTTTTAAAAATAAAATTAAAAAAAAAAAACTTAAACAAGTCAGTTTTATGAAGTTCTTCTTAATAATATGTATTATATCTATTTAAAACCTATCTTATCGATAAAGTTTGTGGCACGAAAGTTATTACTTATATTACTGATGTTAAATTTGTGAGATAAAACGAAAAGAAGAGTTTGTACAAGAGTAATGCTTTATGGTGATAATGATACTGATGTAGGGAATATGCAGATGGATACATAACAGACCCGTGTAAGTAGACTTTCTCTCCAACAAGAGGATTGGTTTAATGCACCATCACACTCATATGCTTATCCGTTTGGGTAGTGAAGGACAGAGAGAAACCTCACTATTCATGCCATAGCTAAGAACTTTAAAATGATTTAACCCTTTTCCTTTTCTTTGGCTACTTGGAAAAATAATACTTGAATTGTAACAATCATCCATTTGTGGCATTTTCCTTATTTCAATTTATGTTTTTTTAAATAAATACGGTCAAGAACACACAGCTTTTCGATTTTCCCAATGTGTGAAAATATAAATTCTATAATTCATTCATTATATTATCCACACCAATTGGTTGACTTCTCCAATTTGTCCCCTTCAAGAGTTCTCTTCTTGTGACCAAGTTTGGGTGGATGTGGTGGTGGGGTCAAAGTTCTAAAGGTTACAAAACTAGAGAGATGAAAGAATGCTTTTGTAGCAAATGTTGTTCCTTTTGTTTGTGACGCCATATGGCAAGTTAGACCCACCAATAATGGGGGCAAAATCTCTACTTTACAATGCTCAATCTTTATTCTCCTTTCCAAGAAATCAAAGCATGGTCTTTTTTTTATTCATAATTTTTTTTTCCCTTATTTGGAGCTCAACAACACTATTTTTATACACAGTAATGAACTGAGTCCGAATATGTTGATGAATTGTCGTCTATTGATATGTTTAAATAAAGGCAACATCAACATTAATTAGAAGATTCTGGGTAACTGATCTTTAAAATGAGATTGCATTTATTATTGAATTAGGTTAATAGTAATGTTAATTACAAAGAAATTAGGATGAAAATTTCAATATATATCATAAATACACTAAAAAGTATACCTATTTTTTGTTACACTGAATGTTTTAGATTTGAGTTTTTCAATATTGTTGTTTGATTACACTTTTCATCAATTTAAAAAATTGAGAATGTGCGTATATTTATATTTGTTGTTCAAAAGTTGCTTAGTCATTGAATTGTCCATTTGTTGGAAAGCACAAGGTACAAAACTAAGGACTGAAGACAAGAAAAAAGTAAATAAAGAAATTAATTAAAGTCTAAAAAACCCCTCCAACATCACTTGGTGGAAATCGTTTGGAATAATAAATTGGCAATCTTTTTATAAAAAAAATTGATTATCTTTTCTTTTGTGCCCAATAACTAGTGTTGTTGCATAATTGGCTTCTAAAACTTTGTGGAAGAAGGGAAGGAAAGTGCTTATATATGTTTCCAACAAAACAAAAGCAAAAGGCTTTACAATGCTTAACAAACAAGAAAAACCAGACCCTTTGCAAGATGAAACTGAATCTATTTTGATGTCATTCAAGGAGCATTTTAGATTTTTCTAGCAGCAGATTTTTTGTTCAAAATCTGGGATATTTTGCATGTGAGATTGGATCAAAGACAATTAATGCCAAAAGCTGAAACAGTTTGAATATACAAATGATAGATTCAGAAGAACCACACATGATGTTTAAAACAATGATGTCAGCAGTTTTAAAGCTTTGTGTTATGTCATAATTTGGATTTTACAAACAATTTAAATGTTAAATTCTGACGCTTAATTTGGCAACATATAAAAGAAATGACTGCACGCACTCAGCTAAAGTACCCAAATTATGTATGGTATACTTGTTTTGAAACAATTAATGATGAAAAAGAAAAAACTAAACCCAACTGAATGTTCCAATAAAAACTTAAATGAATTTCTCTCTTCTTATAAACCTTAAACCCTAAATTCTCATGCATTTTCATTTTCATATTAGATGTGAAAAATTATTTTATTATTTTAAATAACATAATTTTATTTTTTAAAATAATTTTAGTTATATTTGTATTTTTACATCTCTTTCAATATTTTCATTCTTCTTCAACCACCGAGTGTTTGAGAGAACAATTTCATTATTTAACATGTTTTAATTTATTTTATAAAATAATTCACACTCACTTGGAGACATGGATATCTCACTTGGAGGCATGGATATTTTATAGTTAGAAGTTTTTTCCAAAAATTCTATCAAGAAAATAATTGTTGTTACACTTGCAATGGTTTCATGAAGTGAATTGTTATTACAAAAGTAAATTGTGAACAATCGGAATCAAAAGTTTCCTTTACAAAAATATTTTTTCCAAAAGTTTCTTTTATAAAAATATTTTTTTTAATTTATACTTCAATTTTGTACATCGTTTTTTTTTCTGAATTATATGGTTTCTGTATAGTAGAGTAAGAAAGATAACGAAAATACAACTATCTCCAATTAAAACATCATAAAACTTATTTCAACCACCAACATCTATCCATCACTATCAACAACTACTGCTGATTAAAAATACTCTTCACTAAAAATGTAAAAATGTATTGTTGAAATAAAAATAAAAATATAAAGATGTATAAAAGTTACAGGAGAATTTGTGATTGATTATTTAAGCTTCAAAACCAATATTCAAAGATTTTTTTTCCTCTGCCAATTCATGTTTACTTATTTCCTTTGAACTGGCCATGCCAGGAAGTATGGGTGAAGAAAGTACAGCATTCTTTACATGTTATTATTGGCACGTGTTTTGCGTTTTGTGATACAGTACACACTCCACTTTCCCAGCTTTTTGGTCAGACCAGACTCTCAGACTCATTAAACTTTTAAAAACAATATCAATAAAAATGTGATTTTTATCAAATCTTATCCAGATGAAGTGTCGAATTTGTTAAGAAAAAAATACTAAAAGATTTTAAATTAACGAGTAAGGATCAAACTCATATATAATAGATATTATTTTTAATTAAATTTTTTAGATGATAAGTAGATAAAATTTTATAATGTACATACTGATATTTTACTTGTTTCTAAATTTTCGACTTATACTTAAATTTTTAATACATAATATTTTTATCAGCTAAAAAACTTAGACATATAAGTAGATACCAGCAGTACGTTTACAGAGTAAGAAAATACATAAAAAAAAATTAGGTAGTTGTTTAAATATTTGATACATGATTATATGGTGCTGTGCATGACTGTGTAGACAGCATTTCACTAAGATAAGTTGCATTCAAATCTATATGAAATATAGCTCTTCGATTTACAATTCATTTTAATTCCTGGCATTATACGTGAATTAAGTGGAAGAAGAATCCGTGACCTTCAGCAGCAACCACAGAATGCTTTACCAACAAGATTAATGAAAAATCTTATCATTACTAACTTATGAAACTCGGACACTTATTTTAAATAGTGTGTATGTGTTGGATACACATATCACATATCGACACTTGTACTACATTTGTATGATATGTATTAGTAAAATGTCTAATTAAAAAAATATATGTTGGATTTTTGATAATTCTAGCACAGTTATGATATAATTTTTTAAAAAATTTATATTAATTTTTTAAAAACTCAAACATATTATATAAAATTTTATTATGATTATAAAAATAAGGAACAAATCATTTTGAATCAACCATAAAAAAACATCTTTTTGCTAAAAGAAACCTAAAACATTTGTACACATAAATCTTTATTGTCAATTTATATAATTCATAATTATATAATATATAGATTTGTGTCTCTGTATCCTATATTTTCAAGTATATTTCCGTGTCTGTGTCGTATCGGTGTTCGTGTCTATGCTACATAACTAGTAACATGGAATCCTTTGATTGTAAAAACGATTAGGTTACTTAGTGAACATCTAGTCAACCAACTGATACATAAATTGGAACATAAAAATTCAAATATGTTCGGAACAAAATCATTCTGCATTGATAAGAAATGATATTATTTATTGTTCTTGAACAGGGTTGAGACTGAGAAAACGATCATTTTTCTTCTTGATTGGTCGGTCGATCCACCTCTACTTCCTCTCTTCTTGAAAGAACTTCACAACTCTCTCTTCGCTTTTCTCCCATTTGTCCTTGTAAACTTCAATCTCGGATGGTACCTGCAAAAGACACTTCGACACTCAAGTGAAATCTCGGTATTCGGTGAACAAATCGTTTTACACTAGCCATGAGAAATATCTTTCTGTTAAAAAAAACTAAAACATACTTGTGTACATAAATCTTGATTGTCAATTTATATAATTCATAATTATACAATATATAAATTTGTGTCCCTATATCCTATATTTTAGAAATTATACGTAGCTTTGTGTCCCATATCGTATTAATGTCCATGTTAGTGTTGTATAGATGATAGTGTTGCATAGATGATGGTAGATGTTGGTGCACAATGCACATGGTGAGGTGAGGGGTAAATGGGAGCATGAGACCCTCTTACAATAACATCATGCACCACCAACCTCACTTTCACTCATCACCCACACAAGTTGATCAAACCCACAATAAAGACACGATTATGGTTTTGATTTTGTTTCAGAGTCGAGGATCTTATTGGTCCCCCAAATTCGTACGACACCGATACGAATCCTCTCTTGTGTTTCTGACAGTCTATGTATACTCTTCCATTGGATCCAGTTGAGTTACGCAGGTATATGTTTTTTTGGAGAAGAGAAGAGAAGAAAAATGGATTCCATTGAAATGGACCGTACAAGCTGCAGAGTCGTAGTGCAGAATCAACCAAATCTTCCCGATATCATTCACACGCTCTTTTCATTCATTTCTTCCTTTCTGTTTTTCCTTTTTCTCTTATCAATCACATCTCTTCTTCCATATCACACACCTTTTTTTTTACCCAAATAACGTCTCTCCCACTATCACATTTTATTACTATACATAGTCAGAAATCACTTCTTGCTCACCACATTCTTACCTATGCTCTTTTTCTTTCCAATATGTTTGGAAAGAGATAAGAACGTTTGTATAGGATTATATAATTGAGTATAAATCTTATCCGAATAGATTTTATGAGGGTAAATTAAATTTATTAGGTCATCCGCTATCGAATCATTATTAGACCACTCATAATATATAGTCTTACATAAAAGTCAAATCATTATTAGACCACTCATAATATATAGTCTTACATAAAAGTTGACAGATTTTGATATGAAAAACGTATGTTAAAAATCTCAAAAAAAAAAAAAAAAAATATTTTTAGTATATAAATCAGTTTTATAATTTTGAATTAAGTGGAAAGTTTTAATTTATAATATTTTAAGTAATAAGTCTCTAAAACCTTTAACTACTGCATTTTAATTATAGATAGATTATGAAAA
>Ga0123342_1005386_pt1 | contig 18573 bp, 7 predicted proteins | sample Turbeawhitnodule_FD_89960 | JGI IMG/M metagenome (GOLD analysis project Ga0123342, IMG submission 89960) | Root nodule microbial communities of legume samples collected from Mexico - Turtle bean Mexico white nodule | ecosystem: Host-associated > Plants > Roots > Nodule | place: Mexico: Nepantla...
GAAAGTAAGTAAAGTAATGTAAAAAAGAAGATAATATGAAGTAAGTAAAGAGAAATCAAGTTTTAGTGATTCATACCTTCACCCCCCACACAACCAACTATATTACCATCCAAGAAGGAGAGGTACTTCAAATCTATGAAGACAGAAAAATCCGAGTAATTAATATATTGTTGTTGGATTGAATCCCACAGGAAGATATCGAGTTCGGCCACCCTCCCTGTGGAGGAGTTGCATTGAACTCCTCCCCATTCACAGCAATCTGTGTCCACGTCCCAATAGAAAGGATAGCCGAAACGGGAATGTAAGCCCGAAAGTGCTTGTTTTTCTTCCTTCAAACATCCCTCACAGCAAAGGGGTTCCAATAGAAGGAAGAAGAGGAAAAAGAGTGTGAGACTCTTCATCTTCATCTTCATCTTCATTTCATCAACCAATTGCTTTCCCTCCTTTAAATACCAAACCGCCAACTCCTTCACGCGCTTAATTCCCCATTCACCACGCTTCATACTTATCTGCCATACAATTTATTATTCATTTTTTATTTCTAATTAAATCATTTTCTTCTCTAACTATATTATTTTGTATGGAAACATATTTGGAACTCAAACAAGTACATTACTTTTTATTTACTTTCCTTTTCAAAATAAGCGTTCAAATTTTGTAAGACTGTTTATTCCTCCAGATTTATTTTAATATTTTTTAATTTTATATTTTTCTATTTATTCTGTTTAGTTTTATTTTTAAATTAAATATCCATCTAATTTTTAAGATTAAATCAACATAAATACTCATAATAAATTTATCTAATTTTTTTAATAATAAAATATTTTCTTTACTATAAAATTTATTTTTTAATATAATTTATACATTAAAAATACTTATTTAATTTTAATAATATGAATAAATATTGTTATATTTATACTAGAATAGAAGTAATATTTAAGAAAGAAGACTTGACTAGGCGAGAGTCACCTCCAAGTAGAATCCAAAATAGGCATTCCTCAATAATTATGCTATAATTAAAAATAAATTTTTATATCATATAAATTATTTATAAACCTAAAATCAAGTAAAGAAGGATGACTTCACGTCAACTTATAGGCAGAAAGTGAAATCCAAAATGGACCTAATTCACCATAATTATGTTATAATTAAAAAAATAAAATTGCATATTATAAACTAAAAATATAAAATTTAATTCATATATTTTAAAAAAATTATATTTTCATTAATTTATCATATACTAAAAAAAATACGTTAAAAACATTTATTGATTATCTATTTTAGTTATTTAAAATAAATATTAGTAGTTAATTAAACATACAAAAGACCAAGGATAAAAAAACGACGACTTGACTTAGTCTGAAAGCTACCACTATCACCAAATAAAGTTAGATATATTTCAATAATTATTTTATAATTAAAAGTAAATTTATTAAGAATTATGTTGTAATTAAAAGTAAATTTATTAAGAATTCTGTTGTAATTAAAAGTAAACTTACATCAATATAAATTATTAAATCCAAAATATAATCTATATTTAATAATATTTATTTATCATAATTTCAATTATAATATAATTTATATATTAAAATATTTATTTATTATAATGTTCCATTATATTTCATTACTAGAATTAAACTATGCATAGATTACATCATCATTGATTAATTGAACATAATTAAAAAAATTACATCATAAATTATTTATAAACCTAAAATCAAATAAAGAAGGATGACTTGAGGTCAACTTATAGGTGGAAAGTGGAATCCAAATAGACATAATTCACCATAATTATGTTTTAATTAATAAAATAAAATTGCATAATATTATAAACTAAAAATATAGAATTTAACTAATATATTTTTAAAAAATATATATTTTTCATTAATTTATCATATATTAGAAAACATACGTCAAAAGTATTTATCGATTATCTATTTTAGTTATTTAAAATATATATTAGTAGTTAATTAAACACACAAAAAACCAAGAATAAAAAAACGACGACTTGACTTAGAGTCTAAAAGCTACCATTATCATGGAATCAAGATAGATATATTTCAACAATTATGTTATAATTAAAATTAAATTTATTTAGAATTAATTAAATATAAACCAATTTTAGTGATAAATAATAATTAATTACTATATATATTGATTAAATTAAACATTGTTTTATATACTAAAAAATTACTTATATCTAAATTAATTTTTACCATTCATAAATAGTTTCTAAATTAATATCTAATTAGCTGTCAACTTTACAATTTAAATAATTGGTAGTTAAAATCTAGGTAGTTAATTAAATATCAATTTAAAAATTATTTATTAATAGAAACTAATTTGATATCAATAATATTTTTAGTCTCTAAAATAGTATTTAATTTAATTAAAGTAGAAATTAATTATTTTCTGCGTTTTAAAAAAATCTATTTAATAATATTTTAACAATTATGTTGTAATTAAAAGACATCAATATAAATTATTAAATCCAAAATATAATCTATATTTAATAATATTTATTTATCATAATTTCAATTATAATATAATTTATATATTAAAATATTTATTTATTACAATTTTTCATTATATTTCATTACTAGAATTAAAGTATACATAAATTACATCATCATTGATTAATTGAACACAAAAGTCCAAAATAAAGACTTGACATCAACCTTGAAGACATCCTTCACCACTTAGAATACCGCGTAGAAAAACCTCAGTCACTAATGTTAAAATCTACTATATAAATTAATATAAAAGGTTGTGGAATTACCATTTTTTATTTCTCATTTTGCTTAAATCTCCTCCATAGATATATTAAATGGTATTGTTGTCAGCATTACACGTTGTTCCATACTTTTGATAAAAAAAAGTGATTTAGTGTAGGATTTGCTAGAAGTTAAGAAATAAAGAGAGAGAAAAAAAACAAAGATGGACGCTCTAACAAAAAGTCTAGTAAAGTTATTTCTATAAAAAATCATAACATATAGATTATTGGGAAAATCATAATTAATTTTTTCTCTTTAGTGTAGATACAAAATGGGTACTTGCAGAAGCAATACAAAATAATACAAAATAGAGCAAATAGAATAATAACACTGAGAATTTTTAACGTGAGAAAACTTCTTCAACTTGATAAATAAAAACTCACGGGACCTAGTCCAGAAATGTCTCCGCTATGAAAGTAAGATTACAACATTTGTTTTGTTTCTCTCACTCTGTGAGGATAATACTTAATCTCACCCAACAAAGATGAAATACAACATCTCTTTAGCCTTTCACTAGGATTTCTAATCTCACACTGTGGTGGATATCAACTCTCTCTTTTACTTTCTATGTTGCTTTCTCACTTGCTTGTTTTTCTCTTCCTCACAAGTTTCCTTTATATAGAGAATGAGAGGAAGGATTATCACATAAAGAGATAGTGGGTAGTTAAAGCTCATCACATTTTCAAGACTTGGGGAGGTTAGCACCTTGTAACATGCATCTGACTTTCTCTTCAATAGTAAGATTCATCCTTTCGGCTACTCAATTCAAGTTAGGAGTCTTTGGTGGTGTCTTTATCATTCTAATGTCATACATCTTGCAATAAGCTTCAAAAGGACTAGGGTACTCTCCACCATTGTCGGCTTTCAGACACTTAAGCTTTTTCCCAGTTTCACGCTCCACTAGAACATAGAATTCTTTAAATGGTGAAAGTACCTGATCTTTGGTTTTCAACAAGTACACCCATACTCTTCTTGAGTGGTCATCGATAAATGTGACAAAGTAGTAGGCTCCACCAAAATATTTTTCAGATGGTGCATAGACATTTGTATGACCAAGTTCAAGTACATCTTGTCTCCTTGAGGGGTTGCCTGATCTCTAAAAACTGACTCTGCATTGTTTACCATATATGCAATCAGTACAGGATTCCAAGATTTGACCATTTATATTTGGCAAGTGGTTTTTGGCGAGCATCTGGAGTGCTTTCTCACTTATATGCCCCAATCGTCTATGCCAAACATCTTTGGAGTCTGTAGCAACATTTGCTTCTGCATAACAAATTCTTCCTTGCATGATGTAAAGGGATCCTTCCTTTGAACCTCTGGAAATGACAAAGTTCCCTTTTGCTAGTTTCCACTTTCCAGTACCAAAGTGGCTTATAAAACCAACATCATCCAACTTACCCCTTGAGATAAGATTGAGACACATTTCTAGAACATGTCTCACTTCTTTCAATTCAAGTTTGTTTCCTGTGTCTATTAGTAACACGATATCACCAATACCTACAATCTTGCTTGTAACATGGTTTCCCATTTTCATAGTACCATAGTCACCTTTCTTGTAATTTGAAAAGAAATCTTCATGTGAACTTACATGGAAAGAGGCACTAGAATCAACGATCCAAGAGCAATCACCATATGCAACATTTAGGTAAGTGTCTTCTCCATTAAGAAAAACATAATCGTCAACGATGACGACTGTGGTTGGAGTACAATCCTTCTTCTTTGGATCAACTAAGTTTGGATAGACTATTCTGGCTTTCTGATCTCTCTTCAAAGATCTGCATTCAGATCTCTTATGACCTTCTTTGCTACAATAATAGAATATTGTTCTTGTGCGAGATTGAGAATGACCTTTGGCTTTGCTTTTGTTTCTTCCACAAGATTCATTTTTCCCATAGGTTTCACCTCTTCCTCACTTCTCAATAACATTTGCTTCACATTGAAAATTTGTACCTCTTTCTTTCCTTCTGGATTCTTCATTCAACAGACTATATGAAACAGTGTCCATTGAGATCTTCCCATCAAGAATTGAGTTGTTGAGCGTGACTACTAGTGTGTCCCAACTCTCAGGCAACGAACTGAGTATCAAAAGTGGATGCAACTCATCATCAATCTTCATATCTATCTTTGTCAATTGATTGACAACACCCTTGAATGAATTTAAGTGCTCCATCATACTTTGACCATCCGTGTAGTCAAGTTTTATCAGTCTTCTGACAAAAGATGTTTTATTTCTTGGAGTTTTCTTTTGAATCATAGATTCAAGTTTTGACCATAACTCATAAGCATTGTGTATGTGGGCACATGCTTGAACAAACTTCTATCAATATACTTTTGAATCATTGCAACAGTTTTTCGATTCAAAAGTTCCCAATCTTTATCACTCTTATCTTCTGGCTTGTCTATGCAAGAAATGGGCTCATGGATATCCTTACAGTATAAGTGATCCTCCATCATGGGCTTCCAATAGGAATAGTTGTTCGTTGTCCACTTGAACATGTCTCCATCGTAAATGGCTCCTTCCATCTTGAATCAGAACCAGGCTTTGATACCACTATTGGGAAAATCATAATTAATTCTCCCTCTTTGGTGTAGATACAAAATGAGCACTTGCGGAAGCAATAAGCAAACAATAAAAAATAGGGCAAATAGAATAATGACACCGAGAAATTTTAACGTGGGAAAACTTCCTTAACTTGAGAAATAACAACCCACGGGACCTAGTCCAGAAAATGTCTCCACTATGAAAGTAGGATTACAGTATTTGTTTCTCTCACTCTGTGAGGATAACACTCAATCTCACCCAACAAGGATGAAATACAACGTCTCTCTAGCCTTTCACTGGGATTTCTAATCTCACACTATGGTGGATATCAACTCTATCTTTTACTCTCTATGTTGATATTCTCACTTGCTTGTTTTTCTCTTCCTCACAAGTTCCCTTTATATAGATAATAAGTGGAAGACTTATCACATAAAGAGATAATGGGTAGTTAAAGTTCATCACATTTTCAAGAGAGAGTTACAATTTCAAGACTTTTAGAATGACCATTATTGAATATATTCAATGGATCAATTACCAATATTCATTGGTCATGGTCTCATTAGAATAAGGAGAGATTCCCAACATAGATAAAGTAGCCTTTTGAAAATGGTTAGTCCAGTACCTTCCAAATACTTAGGTAAAAAACAAAAGACAGGCTTAATGAGTAAGAAAACAGTGAAAACCTAAACTTGGAGGAGGTTGAGAGAGAAAAAAATAGAAAAAAAAAATGAACCTGTGAACTATGAATATGTCGTTCATTGGGCGTGTCACCTCCAAAAATGAATCACATCGTCCAATTTATTTTTAATTTTAGTAAATTTTTTGCTATTTTTTCTATAAAAAAAATTGTGATGATATATGGAGAAATTTCCTTTGACGTAAGTTTATGTAGTATTATTTATAGATTTCTCCTAATTTGTGCTCATGAGGAGAGTAAATATTCCCACCCTCGCCTCATTTAAATATGTGCATTTCTACACACATTATATAGAAATAACACATATTTATTCCACACCTCCAATAACTTCACCACAGGCAAATTGCTGAAAGCAAAAAGAACGTTAAAAAACAGATGTATTTTTATAAACCTGAAAGATGTAAGGGGAATTAACTAGAACTATGCAAATATATATGAACTTTGGCTAAATAATCACATTTAGCGACTTCAAAATGTCATGATTTCTCTCTCACAAGCAAACCATTAATTAAGTTTTTTTAAATTTAATGTTCTTCAATACCTCTATAGATCTTTATTAATAAATTTACATCATAAAAATTATTTATAAACCTAAAAGCAAATATATTTTATATAATTATCTTTCATAAAGTTTAATTATAATATGTTTTACACATAAAAATAATTATTTAATATTTATTTTAATTTTAATTTTAAAAAAATATATTTATATATTATCTAAATTATTAATAACAAAGCATATCATCGCTAAAATTGGTGTGAATGAAAATGATTTATCAAGAGAAACATGTAAAGTTTAAATTTTAGATGAAGATGTGATTCATTTTCTAACTCCTCCGTAAAAAATAAAGTCACGGAACCTAATCCCCCTTTCATCCTTTCTCTTTTCTTTCTCTCTCCCTCTTCTTTTTCTCTTCAATTTTTCTTTCAAACCTCATCTATTCTAAAATCTGATAATCTCATGTTGTAGTTGAGGAGTAAAGGTACATTTCTACCTGATCAAATTTTTAAACATAGTAAATTCATTTCTACTCTAAAAATCTCTTATTTTCTGTTTTTCTCTATGATTTAGTCATCAATATTAGTGGGGCCAATTGAAAAAAGTATTTCTCTCAATTTGATTAAGCTCATACTAAAATTTGGTAATATTTGGATAACTTGCTCTAGGTTCATAAATTTTGGAGTGGTTACCCTGTTTGAGGTAGAATTTCCATCAGTGAAATTTTAGGTAGCGGAAGCTAACTTTAACTTTCAATAGGACCCTAGGATAGAAGATCTGAATGTGGAAGGGACATGGTCCCAAATTTCAATTTCTCTTTCAGAAATGTAAGTTGATAAAATTGTTTGATTTTATGGTGTTTGAACATGTATAAATATTATATTTTGATAGTTTGAAAGTTAAATATTATTTTTTATGTTGGAAAAGTTCTTGAATAATATGAATTTTTAAATTTTATGTGATTGAATGATATGTATTATATATGAATGATGAAAACTGTATGAAATTGATGTCATACATTTGGGATAATGTATGAGTTGTTGTTTTGATGACATTAAGTATGAAAAACTTATGTTTAACTGAGATCCTCTTGCTTCACTGATGAGAAGTTGAGAGGGAGTTTGTACACACCAGGTCTCGTTGTAGACACTCAATATTATATGTTTGAACTTAACCTGATCCTTTCTATTGGATTCGTTGGTAATCATTGGATTAGGTATTAGTCTCTTGTAGGGACATACTTAATAAGTCTCCTGGAAGACGATGAGATTGAAATGAAATCCAATGATTGTGATTGAAAATAGATTCATGTGTGATTTATATGAATGATGGAATTGGTATTGAAATTATATGTGACAACATTTAAAGATGTTATAAATTATTAGTTTGATTAGTTCTTTTTGAATGAATTAAATATGTTATGGAAATTCTTTTTCTTAGCTTACCCTTGCTTTTCTTGTTATGTTTGAACTACGATGATGATATTACGTACACGAGCAGATGATCATATAGGTGTCGGAGGGTTTTAAGATGTAGTTTTGAATCTTATATTGTTAATATTTGTATTTCTGTAAGTCATAATCTTATGATAGAAATATTTTGAAAAACTCAAAGTCTGTGTAAAAATCAGTAGAACTTGTATTGTTATAATGAGATGTATTTTATAGGGTGTTACACATTTCAAATCATAACAAATCATAAGTTATGTTACAACTGAAATTGAAATAACTTTTTATTGAAAATGAGTAGTTTTGGAATTGTATTACCCAAATTACAGTTTTAAAAACTAGTGTTTTTCGATTGCAGTTGTCAAAGTAACTTTTTTTTACAACAAACTTCATTATAACTTCAATTGAGCTTTTGATTGGTTGTACTTGTACTTCAAATTCAATAATTATTGAAATATTATGGAAAAGTTGTTATTGTATTGCAGGCAAAAAAGGTACCTATTCCTAGTGAGACATCCCAATATCCTACGCAAATGCCAAAGCCTTTTGCTCTATCTCCACCCAGAAGACCAGCAACAAAATCCAGGCCTCAAAGAGTTAATGGACATGACATAGTTGGAGCTCCTCTAAGCACAGAGATTGTCAGATTCCCTTACAATAAAAAAATTCATGATTATTCTTAAAAATATACACTGGGTTATGATCAACTGAATATAATATTCTTGTGTTATATGGATTTATTTAAATATTATAAAATATGTAATTTAAATATAAAAAAAAGAGTAAGATATCTCCTTATCCAATACAATAATAGTTAGATAATCTCATTATGAAAAAAAAAGGTAAATAGTGGATTCAATATAATAAATATTAAAACAATAGTTGTAATAAAAAAAATAGTTTTATTTGAATTTAATTAATTGTTGAGGTGATTGAGAAAGTGTTTGGTCTTTTAAGTAGTTGTCATTTGCTTTGCATTTATTAACAGAAAGAAAGTTAATGTTAATATGAAAAAAAAATAAAAGACTCCATTCTAAGGTTAATTGAATATTAAAGTCAGTTTTTTATTTTAATAAACGTAATTATTAAAATAACAAACACTTGTCCAATTATCTTAACCATTAACTAAGTTTAAAATAAATTATCAAAATTAAATTTTGTTTGATAACCATTTTTTCTATTATACTAAAAATAAATAAAAAAATATGTGAATATTTATTATATTGAATCGACTATTTATTTTAAAAAATTAGTAACTGGGCAACTACAGCATGGCAACTTCTTGCTGCATCTCTACAAATTTCTTCCTGCTCTCCATCATTTTCAGAGAAGACTGTTTTGCCCCATTTAAAAAATACTTCTGAATTGTTCTTTCTGAAATATTTTCGGAACATCTTTTTCGGAACATGTTTTATGAATTGATCAATTCGAAAATAAATAAAAAAATGTGATTAAAAAAAATTATTTGTAATGAATTTTTGACTTTTAAATTTTCTATTTTGGAAATAACCTTTGCTTACAGAACCACTATTCCGAAAACATCTAAAACTGTAAAGAGTAATTTTGGTATTTTTTTTTTAAGAATGTAGGGGTGCAAGAAGAAAAATATAGAGGTGCAGGAAGAAATTTCCCTATAGCATTAGTGACTGAATGATTAGTTTGCAAGTTTGGCCCATACTCTTTTTTGAATTTGAACTTAAAATTTTTGTTTCAATTTGACAAAGAGGTACTGTGTAATACAAAGTATTGTGCTTAAGAACAACATATACATCATTTTCTATAATAAGTTTTTAGGATTTTGTTTTTTTGGAGTATTTATAGTTTTAATTTCTAATGTTTCAAAAAAAGTCAACCCACTTTAGATTTCAAAATTAATTTACTTTTTTTTGTTTCTTTTTTAATTTAAATTGATTTCAAAGAGTTCACAGTTATGTTAAAATTAAGTTTACAATTATGTTAATACTAGATTTTAAAACATGTGCATATGTTCTCATTGTAAGACTCAATTTAATTGAGTTTAGAAGATTAAGTTTAAAGTAAAATGCTTTTTGAAAAAATATTTTTAAATAAATTTAAAATAGTTCATTCTTTGTTTTTGTAAACTTCACACCTCTAAAAACTTAATCTTTCTTTATATTTTCTTTAAGCTTCGATCAATTTTGATTGTCTATCATTTCTATGATTATATTACGTGTTTGAGTTAACAAAGGAGAAACTAAGATAATGCATTAAAATTATATATACATATATATATATATGTATATATATATGTATATATATATATATTAGAAACTTACAGTTAATTAGTCTTAGGTAAACCAGCAAATTGTGAGCATCTCCTTTTGGAAATTAATTCTTAATTAATTTTTCCATCACAATCACTCTACTAATAAATTTCATTCTTGGAGATAATTTCACATCCAAAGCCATGTGATAAATAATTAATAACTTAAACTTCAACGCTTTGTAATTATTAAACTTTCCCAGTGTGATTTGAAATGTCTTTGTCTAGCTGTATCAAAATTATAATTTATTGATTACTATTCTGAAACTTATTTGTCAAAACCAAAGCAGATCCAAGTAGAATATGCATTTTGGATATAAATAAGGGGACTGTGATTAAGCAGCTTCATATTTTTTTAATCAATTTCTGTTGAATTTTATGTTTTTAAACATGTTGACTAAAGTTTGATTCTTAATTGTTTGCACTAAAATAAACTTGATCTATTAAGTAATTCATTTCGTAGATTTACACTTTAAATTTTTTGTCCGTAACTATTTATTAAATATTAATTAGAAGAATATGTTCTTATGCTCACATTATTGAAATTTTAGAATTGTCACAATAATGAAGAAAACGGATCTTAATATATAAGAATTATTAAGAAGTTGTCTGATTTTATATTAAAAAATAAATTTTAAGTTTAATTTAATTTTATAAAATTAAGTATACGTTAAGGTTTCTATCTATTTATATATTATAAAATGTCTTTATTTTGATACACTGAGAGATCTACATAGTTTAAAAGTCGAAATCAATGATAATTTAATATTTTTTTAGAGTTCTTTATTAATAGGTATAAATTATTTATATATGTTTGTGTTAATATATGAATTTTGGTTTAGTCTCTCCATATTGTCTTGTTTTTTTCTTTTAATAATATATTTTTTTATGTGGTGACAGAGATGATTGTTGTTATTTGAGGTCTCAATCTAGTTGAGATATAAAGTTTCATAGTGATGTCTAACGTGATAACTTTTATAAAAAAAAAATATACATTTCTCCTTTAATCCTTCAAAAAGTCTTTTAAGGACAAAATTATAACGGAGATGCAAGTTCCAAAACGGACAATACTTCAGATATGATGATTGACCTTAACAATGTTATCTTAACGGAGTTGAGATCTCTAACAATAATAAATTTATTTTATAATAATTTGTAATATTAATTATAAAGATAAAATATGATATGATATAAAAAATATAATATCCTTTATTTATAATTGTGGATATATATAAATATGCTTATCACTTTCCAATGACTTTCTATTATGTGTGTAGATTATTGCCCGTCTCCTTCAAATAACTAACAAAGTGGCTTCATTCATTGCTCTATATTTGCCGTGTGAGGCCAAAATTTTTACATTGTCCTTTTCTATTTTTTATTTATTTATTTATTATTATTACTATTTGTATTCTTTTAATACACTGCCATTTTGTTTTATTTAATGTATCATGTAATACATCTAGCAAAAGGATTCTATTCACATTACGGCCATTTTTTTGTTTCCCACCAAATGTACCATTGTGACACTTTAATTATTCTTATCATGATAAAAATAATTTAAACATTCTATTTTTAGTTAAGAGTGTTTTCTTTCTTGGTTGAAAATATTTTAATTAAGAGTGATTTTATATCTAGAATTACCAGTTAGTAGGCCGTGTAATTTATGTGTTCCAATTTTACAGATAATTTACTATTTATAAATATTTACGTAAAGAATTTTTATATAAAAAATTTAAATCACAAAAAACATTACATAAACAATCATATAATGATAAGATTACCACATACGTATAAACATATATTTTGTGTATTTCTTAGATAAGAACGGCAAATGTTTGCAGCCAAAAAGAAAACTTAGATAAGAACAAAAGATAATAAAAGAAGAAACTAAAAAAAAACTCATGGCCCCTACCCAATGAGTTGTCACAAAATAATAATACTTTGCCAATAAATGTAAGTGTGTTTCTCATTTAATTTATAATAATAACTGTGTGAAAAAAGAATAATCATGAATGGCAGAATATTCCACCTTAGCAAGCTGCCATCAATGAACTATTTGACGGATTATCTTTACTATTTGTTGCAAAATTTTGTCAATAATTTTATCTTTTTACCTCACAATGCATAAATGAATTGGTGTTGGATTATCACTAAACAAAAACTAATTTTAAAAAAAATAGTTATTATATTAATTAAATTAAATAAATAAATAAAAAAATTTAATATTTAAAGTAACTTCTATTATTAATAAAAATTTTAAATTAATTTTTAAATTGATATTTAATTAATTATCAAGATTTTAAATGTTAATCAATTTATATTCTAAAATTGATAATTAAAAACTTCATAATTAATTAAATATTAATTTAAAAAATAATTTATAAATTTTATTAATAATACAAACTATTTTAGTACTAATAATTTTGTTAATATAATAACTTATTTATATTTAATAATTTTCTTTTGTAGTGTGTTATAATTTAATTAGTATTTTAAAATTGATAGATTATTTTTAACGCTTATTATTTTAAAAAGAATGCTTTGAAAATCCTAAGAGAGAAACACCCACCTATTACTAACTATAATAATATAATAATATATATTTGAATTTTAGATTAAAAAATAAAATAAATATAATCAAAATATTATTATTTTGACTTGTTAAGTGAATATTTTTTGTTTAATACGTGTCAAGTATCACCATTCTTATTCTTTTTAAATTGTTTCTATTTAATTATTATTTTTGAAGTTGAATTTAGTATTATTACTCTTTTGTTAGTTATACTTTTTACCTTACATCAATTTTTTAATTATTTTATTTATGGCGAAGTAGAGCTTAAAGAGATAAAGTATAAAATCTTATAAACGTTTTATTTAAAAAAAAATATCTTTGTTTCTTGAAAAATCTTAAATAACACTTAAAAAAATTGAAAAAAATATTTGATAAAAAAATGACCAATCATCAAGAAACCTGACTAATTTTCTTCAGTATGAGTATTTTTCTCCAATCACGCATATATATATATATATATATATATATATATATATATATATATATATATCCTGAATTTTTTAAACTTGTATTTAAGAGAATCAAATTTAGTATATATCACTCAAAGTTTTGTGTAACTATGTGAAATATTTAACAAAAAAAACACTTTTTTTCTATAGTAATCTTATCTTACCTCAATTAAATTGTAAATTTGTTGAAAGAATCATTAGATTGAGAAAATTGCCTTTTAAATATATTAAACTAGACCAAATTTTCAAATGTATTATAGCATTTTTCTATGTTTGCTTGTTTGAGGAAGTATGTGTTGAATTTTAGTCATGCAGCCTAATGTGATTCAAACAAGGAAAAACAGTAATATAAATCTAGATACTTTTGAATTGATAATCAACATTTGAAAGGTAAAGATATTGGTTTGGTCAAGGTAATTTTGGGATGAAAGCACATGTGATGCAACATAGGTGCTTGAGGAGAACATGCAAGAAAGTCTTATTTTTATTTTTATTTTGTGATAATTGAACTTTTGAGGATAATTTTTTTTCTTGTTGTGAGGAATGTAATCAATTATTTTTTTTTGCCTTAATACAAGTGTCTACAAATAAATACTTTCAAGGCCTTAAAAACAATTAACTTTTTTTTTTCTTAGTTTCTCGGTCATTAGATCAGTTAGCTTTAACTCTTTGTTATACGAGCTTAGACTTGTTCTTGGCTACTGGATGTGAACCATCACTCAGCTACTAGATCTGGTTCAGCTCTCGGCTTCTAGGTCATGGATCACTCTCAGGTGGGTGGGTGTACTTGCAAGGGGGCTCCGATAAGAAAGTCATAATTAGTTTGTTTGATTTTCAGATAAAAGAAACTCTCCTTACCTGTTAAATATATCACCTATTTATAGTGGTTGTTGTTGGCTTTAACTTGATTGGGCTTTTACTTTTCACACTTTGCAATTACTAAGTATATTTTTAGTGTTTTGGGCCTATTTATTGGACTTTGATACAGTGTTATTTTATTCTATTATTTATTTATATTATTTTTACTTTCAATATTCTCACAGCCTTTCGACCTCTCGGCCTAGTCAGTACATTAGTTAATTGTGTATTTAAGATATGTATGAGTTTTGTGTGTTAGTTTTGATTTTATAAAAGAATGATAGTCGTGTTTAAGCTCAAGGGTGAGAATGAAATATTTTTAGTAATATAGAAAAGAACAACAACTTAGTTTGGAGTGTGGGTTATGAAAACATTAGAGGTAAGAAAGAGATAAGTTTAGTATTTTGTGGTGGTGCAAATAGAAGAAAAGTGTCCTTTTGTCTTTCACAATGTGGATGACTTAGTCCTTCTTCATTCAATCTTTTTCAATTCTCATTCCTCCCCTTCATATACAAAGAATCCTATTATCTTCTCCTTTCTTGATTAGTAAAATTCAACTTTCAAGCTAGATAAAGGATAACATGGAGTATATTTAGAGAACCTAATTTTTGGTAAGTTCTCCTCTCTCCAATCTCTATTGATTTCTCTATGTAAAGTTCATGCATGCAAGGATTCTTTAATTTGAGCTTGATTTGGGAGTTATTGATGACTAATACATGATAAGAAGTTCTTTTGGTGGTTTTGATTTTTTTCTCTTTCAATTTTTTCTTCTATAAACTATAAGAAAGGATAAGTTAAGGTTAGTTTAACATCCCATTATATAATCTTAATAATAAATAAACATTGAAAGATAAAAATATATTTACACCAACATTCATTGAAAACTCTACTTGAATACCTAAACTTAGGTGTTTAAAAAATTATTAACTATTCATATAATATTTCAAATATTGAAATTATAAATTTTACTATATAACATTTATAATATAATATCCTAAATCAATCTATCTCATTGTCCTAAACTATCATTATTTACTAACGTGTTATAGCTTAAAAACATTGTAAGTTGCTAGAAAAATGATCAAGATATACATATTATTTAAATCAAATATGTAAATATTTTACAACATCATTCACAATAATATTAAATACATTCATTGTCCAAACAAAGATGATCACACTTAATTCTTTGGCAACTTTAAAAAATAGTATGAATATTTTTCACTTTAGACTAATACTTAACTTATGATCAAAATATAATATTAAAATCACAAATTTAATCTCAACTAACAAAGACGTAAAAGTAAGGTAATTTTTTTTTAAATTCATTTTACAAAATAACATACGAAAACCTTCATTGACTTTTCACTATCCAATACCTTTGTCTACATAATTAAGGTTATCAATAAAGTCTAGATATCTCATTCCTTTAATATTTGTTACTCAATTCAAGTAAGGTAAGAGTATCACCCACTTTACTAGCTTTCATATAATTATACCATGCATCCCATCTCAAAAATTTTCAAACACATTTAAAATCATTAACTACTCACAATTATATAAATATAACACATATTATAATAAACTAATGTAACAAAAACCACATGTTAAAATGATGTTCTCACTCGATACTTGAATAATATCACTCAAACAAGATGTTTTTGCTTAAGCAATATTAATAAAAAAAAACAAAGGTTGTTCTTTATATTCTCTTGCTTGAACGATGCGATAGAACCTATCACTTCAACAATGAGCTTTAAAGTTGTGAACCTTGCACCCGATCTTCATCTAACTCGAGCAAGGTGCAAAAAACACCAATCAAGAAGCATGCCAAAACTATACCAACAACTTAACTTTTTGTTCCCAACATAATCAAACTTCACTTGTTTTTTCTCAACTTAAAAATGACATAAGCTCACATTTGAATAAAAAGACATTTGCATCCAACGATACAAATTCAAAAAATAGTTGGGCATTGACTTTTGGGACTAAAATAGATGTAGAGTCAAAAAAGTAGGAATGAACTTATTAAGCACGAGATTATAAATCAACTTTCTAGATTTGATTGCATGCAAATACGAGAAACTCGTAAGGATACATGGTCACCTACATCAAAATTCTAAAGATCTCTTTCTCTAATTTGCATTTGATTTTTTTCTACTTTGATAAGTCTTCATTCAATTCTAGATCTATAGAATCTTTGGAATAGTCTATTGTAACGATTGTGGTCCCACAAAAAAATTTCCTAATCTTGATGTCATGATAAATGTGTTTTTCATTTTTTGCAATGTAAAGTCTCATAAGGTATCATCCTTATATTTGCCCTTATTATAAGTAAATTCTACTAATGAGAGATTGTATCCTAGTTTCTCAAATGCTCTAAAACACGTGTCTTTAATATGTTTTCTAAAGACTAGATGATTTTATTTGATTGTCCATTTGTCTAAGGATGATAGGCTAAAATGAACCTCGGTCTTATCCCTAAGGCTTACTGTAAAGCCTGTTAGATCCTATAAGTGAACTTGTAAGGTTTATCTTGAACAAGAATAAGGTTATTCTAGTCGAGGTTAAGGTTATTCTAGACGGGAATAAGTTATCTTAGCTAGGAATAAGGTAATTTTGGCCAATTATAAGGTTATTCTGATTGAAGGTAAGGTTATTTTAATTGGGGACAAGGTTACTCTGGCTGAGAATACGTTTATTGTGGTCGTGGATAAGGTTATTCCAACTAGAGATAAAGTTATCTTGGTTGGAGATAAAGTAATTTAGGTTGGAGATAATCACATGTCTACTTGAATAATCTTTTCCATGCCTGAAATAACTTTATTTTCTACTATAATAATATTATCTCAAAATAGAGTAACATTACTCTTGTTCTTAATAATCTTATCCTTAACTACAATAATGTTATCATAAGCCAAGGTAATGTTATCCTTGTCCATGACAATCTTATATGGTTCAAAATAACTTCTTTATGGATGTAATAACCTTATCCCTAAAATAATTCCATCCCCAAAATAACCTTATTCAAAAAATAACTTTATCCGCATAATGATCTTATTCCTAAAATAACATAGTGCAATATTATTTTTCTTTTATGGGTGTGCAATAAAGAATAACTAGGATGGTATTGTGACTCTAAGAGTTGTAGTATTCTAGGAATCCATTATGAAAAGGAGATATTATGACTTCATTGATGATTCTTGATAACATAGATTATATTATTAGATAGTTAAAAGTTGAATAAGGTTTGTACATTAAGTTGTTACAAAGTAAATGAAACGAATCACTTAACATAGAAAGATGAAGATGAATTTTCATGATGTTGCTAATAGGTGAGATATTAATATTAATTTTAGATACAACATACTTAATTATAGTTAAAAAAAACACAAAATATGATAAATTAATTTAAATAGTTAAGATAAAGTTGATGATTTCTATAATATTGAATGTAGTGTTCTAAAATTGTAATTTGATGTGTAATTTATATCATGTTGTTGCGTAGATTGTTTAAATTATTAAATATTCCTTATGAATATTATAACGGTTATGATTACACTTTAAATGAAATCAAATAATGTTATAGATAATATTATATATAACTATAAAATCTCTATAAGTATAGTTAATATGTATTTTTGGGTGTTATCTATTTTTATTTTATTTTTTAAAATATTTGACAGTCATAAAATATTTAAAAGATAAAAATGTTTAAAAAATTGTATAAAACAAAAAAAAAATCTTTTATATATTGTTGTTGTTATAGATAAAAGCTTAACAAATGTTTTTATTACTAGATTATACGATACGCATATTACACGCGATTCCATGATTACATATTTTCCATTTAATTCTTCAATTTTATAACATTATTGTCTCCCAATTTTTATAATAAGTCTTAATTTTTAACTCAATTTTATACTTCACCAAATATTATGAAGTATAAAAAAATTTAGGGTTTAGGGTTAATTTTTATACTTAAAAAAATTATATACAGTATTTACATTATCATCTTACAAATAATCTTAAATAATATTTTTGTTAATTTTTTAAAAAAATATTTTAATTAATATTAAACTTTTATTAAGTTTGATACATTATTATATTTAAAAAATTATTTAGGATCTAAAATAAAAAATATTCATAATTAAATCTTTAGCTTTTTATATTAAATATTTAAAATTGGTAAAGTTGTCACAAATTATTATTTTTAACCCGTTTCAAACTATCATAAACTAAATTTAAGGATACGTTTATAAAAAAATTACAGGAATAAAAATTCAAAATGCGGAGTTTAAGAACATATATAAATTGAAAATTACTAGAAAAAAAATTCAAAAACATATATATTAAAACCTTTTAGTAAGATAGTCCCTAAACTGTAATAATATATATATATATATATATATATATATATATATATATATATATATATATTTTA
>Ga0123342_1005387_pt1 | contig 18569 bp, 17 predicted proteins | sample Turbeawhitnodule_FD_89960 | JGI IMG/M metagenome (GOLD analysis project Ga0123342, IMG submission 89960) | Root nodule microbial communities of legume samples collected from Mexico - Turtle bean Mexico white nodule | ecosystem: Host-associated > Plants > Roots > Nodule | place: Mexico: Nepantla...
CTCATAGAAGTTGGCAAGCATGGAGGAGCAGCCAGGGCCACCTTGGAGCCAAATGAGAAGTGGGGTTTGGGAGAGATGCAGAGTGGAGTTTTGGGCTTCATAGAAGGCGTAGAAAATTGCAGAAGCAGAAGCAGGGTTCACTGGAAGGTAACCAGACCTGCTGGGGTGGGCTTCTTTGGGGAATGAATAGCTTGATTGTGATGAAAAGAGTGGGAAGTGAAAGAAAGAGAAGCAGAAGAAGAAAAGGGTGAAGGAGACTCTTGAAGCCATGTTAGTTTTGACCGTGTGAGCTTGTGAATGATGATAGCTATGAATGGCTTAGATATTAAAATACTTAATTCAATTATTTAATAAAATTATATAAAGTGAGAGTTGTGCACCTATCGTAGCCCTCAAAAGTCACTACTCACTTTTATTTTTTTTATTTGACTAGTTTTTTTAAAAAAAAAAATTCATGATAGGCATTACGCATTACTATGTAATAATTCACTAGTTTATTTAAATTTAAAGTACATACTTTTTTTAAAAATCTATTATTTAATTCTCATGAGTATTTTTTTATGTCCATAATTTTTTTCTTATTTTATTTTTATACTGTATTTTATTTTGGTATTATGTCATTTTTAAGTAAGGAATTCTGAGAGTAGTTTCTAAACTTGTTTTGTTTTAAAAACTATTTTTTCAGGACTTTCTCCTCATAATGTTAGTTTAATCGATTCATTGTTTTTTTTCTTTTTACTCTGTTTTTTTTTATTTTTCTGGTTTTGATTTTCCTAGATCAAGAAGCCGATGTAGATGTGAAACCGTTTCTATGGTATGGTCGTGATGGCGGAAGGATAGGCATTATCGGAAGATGAGGAGGCAGCGAGTGAATCGTCTCCCGCTGCCGTCATCGTCGTGTCTCATACAGCTGTTGAAGCCGCTGCTTCCTATGTTAACCATGAAGAAATAAAGTTACCAAATTAACCCAACAAAAGATTTTTTTCAATTTTTTGTATTGTATTTTCTGGGTGGGGTGCTGACATTTTTATGAAGATAAAGGAGAACAAATGGAAACTTGCAAGCTTTGACGACTACAATTGTACTACCAGACAATCAAGAAGATTGAGGAGGCCGAATGGTCGAAAAGGTTGAAATGACTCTCTTAAATTTTGCACAATCAGTAAACCTACAATTAACTATAATTAAGTCAGGATTTGTCGTAAACCATAATTAAAACATGATTTGGTCATCTGTTGGACCCACGAACAGGCTCAAAACAACTAAGATCCATCCAAAAAGTATAAATATCATAGGAGACCCAACGTCAAACGTAATTTTTCACTCTCAACTCACCTGCACCTTGTACTCGGAATAACTTGGTCGTTGGAGAGCTTTGCAGGTCCACCACCCCCCCCCCCCCCCCCACCCCCCACCACACATCGCCTGGCGGGCTCTGCTCCTCCCCCCCCCCCCCCCCCCCCCCCGCCCACTCATCTCGACGAAAGGAAGAACTGACGGAAGACCACTGTACCTGGAGGTCATGAAGATGAGAAAATGAAGACAGAAAGAGGTACTCTAGGAGGAACCCGACCTTGTAAGAACATTTTGACGCCCACCGTGGGGCCGGGAAGAAACCCTTTAAAGTGTCCACATGGTAACAACAAGGAACATGACAAGCAATGACAAGAATTCGCAAGCAGGAGAGACTAGCCAACCTGACCCAATGGCGTTGATTCTGCAAATGAAGAAGGAGATGAAGATGTTGAAGAAGAAAAACGAGGAAGAGATCCAAGGGATGAAGAGGAAGAATGAAGAAGAGATAATGGCATTGAAGAGGGAAAATGCTCGAATGAAACAAAAACTTAATGGAGGTCCAACAGTCCAAGAGACTATAGAAGGGGAGCGTCCCCTAACCAAAAACACCCATCCGAGAACTGAGGAGGCCAGGAGTTCTTATCAAGAGAATACTCGGTCGGTATCAACCAACACCTTGGGAACGACACCTTAGAGGAGTCCTTTTGTGGAAGCTATCATGGAGGTGCCCTTGTCGAGTACTTGGAAAAACCCAACACTTGACAAGTATGATGGAACTATCGACTCGGATGAGCATGTGGACACATACCTAACACAAGTTAGTTTGTACACTGCGAAAGATGCACTATTATGTCGAGTATTCCCCACCTCTCTTAAAGGAGCAACTTTAAGTTGGTTCACTCGCTTGTCGGCACACTCTATTGATTGTTTTGATACTTTGGTGGCAAAGTTTGGAGCTCAGTTCACTACAAGTAGTCCACACCACCTCACTTCCATCGCTTTGGTAAATATTCGGCAAGAGAAGACGAAATCCTAGCGAACCTTCTTGGATAGGTTTGGCAAGGTGGCGTTGAATATATGCAACCTAAGTCCTGAGGTAGTCATGCATCACAGTGACTGCACTCAAGCCTGGTCCTTTCTCCGACAACCTTTGCATGTAGCCGACAACGAATTTGGATGAGTTGCGGCATAGGGCTACCAAGTTCATGCAGTTGGAAGAATTGAGGGAATTTCGTGCCAAGGCTCGGGAACCAGAAGAATCCAAAAAGAAGGTTGACAAGGGCAGATCGATGCCATTCGGAAGGCCGAGAGACTTTCCTAAGTCACCATGTTTCACTCGTTACACTCCTCTGACTGTTGACAGGTCGAGAATCCTAGAGGAGGCCCTTAACGTTGACCTCATAACGGCACCAAAGAGAACAACTACTTCGCCAAATGCGGATCAGAAGAAGCCTGATCACTCTTACCGTAATTTTGGTACAACGGAGGATAGTTAGGCCCTAAATGATAAAACCGAGGAGTTGGTGCATGTTGGCCACCTCCGTCATTTCGTTCAAAACAATCAAGAGGACAGAAGGTCGAGAGCCGACGAAGGGAGAGCACGAGACTGTTGTGATGAGAGGAGTGGAAGGGATGGCCCAGAGAGAAGAGAAGGACGAAATCATCGAGATGTCGCACCTGTGCGTGTCGTCATAAACACCATCGCATGAGACTTTGTTGGAGGAGGGATGACTTCCTCATCTTGGAAGAGACATCTTCGAACTATTAACTCGGTATATTCCATTCATAAAAGGGGAAGAAGAAGTATGCCACTTATCCTCCTCAAGGATGCTGACTTCAGAACTATCGATCCGAAGCACGATGATCCGATGGTGGTAACCATCAAAGTGGCCAACTTTGTGGTCATAAAAATGTTGATAGATCAAGGAAGCTTTATTGACATTCTTTACTGGAAAACATTTAAGAAAATGGCTTTGTCCCAGGATGTCGTGGAGCCGTTTAACGAGCAAATAGTCGGATTCGCGGGTGAAAGAGTAAATACTCGAGGGTACATTGATCTTGATACTAAGTTTGACAAAGACAATGATTTTTGTAAAATAATTAGGATCAGATACTTGCTAGTGGATGCAGAAACATCCTACAACATCCTTATAGGAAGGACAACCCTCAACAAGCTAGGAGCCATAGTCTCAACTCCTCACCTTGCCATGAAATTCCCGCTAACAGTGGAAGCCGAGGTAGGGAGGTCGTGACCCTCCATTCACATCAAAGGACTGCAAGAGAATGTTATGCCGCAAGTTTGAGAATCCCCCCGCCGACACCAAGCCGAAAGCCAGAAGTTCATCAGGTTACCATCATGAATGACCTGGACCCCAGGCCGAATGATGAGCCTCGCGTGGAGCCGAGGGAAGAGACTATCTCGTGGCAGATGAGTCAACCGGGGCAAGATACTCGTCTTGGTTCAACCTTGAATGAAGAAGAGAAGGGTATAATCACTGCCATATTGGCTAGAAATTCTGATTTATTTGCTTGGACGACAACCGACATACCAGTCATAGATCCTAGAATTATCTCCCACAAGCTCACAATTTGCAAGGAGGAAAAGCCGATAGCCCAAAAGAAGAGAAGAATGGGAGAATATAAGAGGTTGATTGCAGAACAAGAAGTGCACAAGCTCCTGGATGCCTGGTTTATTTGGGAAATACATTACACCACTTGGTTGGCAAATATAGTGTTGGTCCAGAAGAACAATGGGAAGTGACAAATGTGTACCGACTACATTGATCTTAATAAGGTTTGCTCTAAGGATTCGTACTCGTTGCCTAGTATTGACCGACTGATGGACGGAGCTGCCAGTCACAAAGTATTGAGCTTTATCGACGCGTATTTTGGATATAATCAAATACTTATGAATCTGGAAGATCGGGAGAAGACAACTTTCCTAACCGAAAGGGCTAACTTTTGTTATGAAGTTATGCCCTTCGGATTGAAGAATGCAGGAGCAACCACCAAAGGTTGATGGATCGGATGTTTCGGGAACAAATTGGGAAAACAATGGAGGTATATGTCGATGACATGATTGTAAAATCCGACAACGCCGAATAGCATGCAATCGACCTAGCCGAGATCTTTGGTCAGCTTAGGCAGTACGATATGCGACTTAATCCGGAGAAATATGTGTTCGGTGTAGAGGGTGGCAAGTTTCGGGGCTTCATGTTGACTAGTCGAGGAATTGAAGCAAACCTAGATAAATGCCAAGCCTAGAAAATTATGATGAGTTCGAATAACCTGAAGGAGGTCCAACGTTAGTAGGAAGGTTGACATCGTTGTCCAAGTTTATGCCAAGGCTAGTGGATAAGATAAATCCAATTTTGAGGCTTATGAAGATAGCCGAAAGGTTTTCGTGGAATGAAAGATGCGCATAAGCGTTCAAAGCTATCAAGAAAACGTTATCCTAACCTCCCGTGTTAAGCAAACCTATCCTAGGACTTCCTTTACTGGTATACCTTGTCGCATCGCCAAAATCTGTGAGTGCCGCAATTGTTCAAGGCACAGCTGCCAAAAGCCAATTTATTTTGTAAGCCGAGTATTACAAGATGTTCAGACCAGATATCAAATGATTGAGAAAGTAGCTCTAGCCCTCATCCACGCGTCCTGAAAGCTCCGACCATATTTTCAAAGTACCAAAATTATCCTGCGAATTGACTGTCCCATTAGTAAGGTGTTGCAAAAACCCGAGTTGGCAGGAAGAATGATAGGTTGATCAGTAAAGTTGTCAGAGTTTGGCATTAAGTATGAGGCGAGAGGGCCTATCAAGTCACAGTGCTTGGCCGATTTTACCTCGGAGGTGCAGGACAACCTAGAGTCGGAAGCACCATGGATTTTGTATGTTGACGGGTCTTCCAACAAAGGCGAAGGAGGAGCAAGAGTTTTTCTTGAAGGGTCGAGAAGTCTCCGGATAGAACAGTCTTTACACTTTGATTTCAAAGCATCAAACAATCAAGTTGAGTACGAAGCCCTCATAGCCAGGTTGTTACTAGCTAAAGATATGGGGGTCCAGAAGGTCGAATGCAAGACAGGCTCACAACTAATAGTCGGTCACATTAGCGGGGAGTATCAAGTGAAGGATCCTTTGCTCCTGAAGTATTATCATCGAGTGGTCGACATCATGGCAGGATTTGAAAGTGTCACCATACATGACATAAAACGAGAAGATAACTCTCAAGCTGACATCCTGTCAAAATTGGCCAGTAGCAAACAGAAAGGCCTGCAACAAAATTTGTCTACTCCATCACTTGCCATCGAAGAATGCATGACGGCAGAGAAAGAAGGAGCAAATTGGATTTCTAAGAACAAGGGTGTGCTAGAAGACCGGGAGCCCATGATGGAATGTCGTGACTTCGCGATTGCGAAGAAGACTTCTCGTTTTTCCTTAGTAGGTTATAGCCTATATAAAAGAGGTTTCTCAACTCCATTGCTTAAATGTGTACCTAAAGCTAAGGCCAAGTATATCTAGAAGGAGCTACACCATGATGTCTGCGACTTACATTCGGGAGTGCGAATAATGACTATGAGAGTACTTAGAGCCAACTATTATTGGCCCTCCCTGAGAGTTAATTGTGTTGATTTTGTGAAGCGGTGGAAAAATTTCCAAGAGCATGGTCCTCTTTTATACCTCCACCCTCATGACCTACAAAATATCAATTCTCCATGGACATTTGCCTTATGGGGGATGGATATAGTAAGACCTTTCCTACCAGCGCTGGGCAAAGAAAATTCTTGTTGGTGGCAGTGAATTATTTCACTAAGTGGATTGAGGTGAAACCCCTTGCGAAAATCACGATTTGACGGGTTCAAAGCTTTGTTTGGAAAGACATAGTTTGCAGATTCAGCATTTCGCGCATACTATCATCACCGATAATGGAAGACAGTTCACGGACCGAAAGCTTGTCGAGTTCTACAGCAACCTCAACAATCGACATAAAATAAGTTAAGTAGAACACTCGCAGACTAACTAGCAAGTCGAATCCGCAAACAAGATCATACTGACCAAGTTGAAGAAAAGGCTAGGCATCGCAAAGGGAAGGTGGACAGTAGAGCTTGTCGAAGTCCTTTCGGCCTATAAGATGCACCTCACACTCAGCTACAGGGGAAACTCCATATAACTTCACATATGGCACAAATTCCATGTTACCTGTTGAGGTCGAAGAGCGAACAATCCGATGGGAACTTGACAACCTCAAACTGAACGACGAATGCCTGAAAATCGAGTTGGATTTGATTCAGGAGTTGTGCGATAAGGCAAAGATACGAGAAGAAGCATGTAAATAAAGGGCGTCCAAGAGATATAATTCGAAAACCAAGCCATGAGCATTCCAATAAAGTGATCTTGTATGGAGGATGAGAGGAGAAGCTCGCAAGAATCCAACAGAGGGTTAAATACTAACAGAGCAAGAGTTTTACACGAAGCCATACAACCCTCACCTGGTTTCGGAACTCTCTTAGTTCCTCCATTTGCATAAATTTTGACGCTCGCTGCCTTAATTCATCAAAATTAATCATAGGTTTTTTGCAAAGGCTGTCGGCAAATGGTCCCGGTTTTAATGTTGTTATCATATGATGCATGGTAACCTCTGGACTGAGATTTCGAATACCTAAGGCAACCTTCCCAAACCGTTCCATGAACATCCTTAATGACTCCCCTTTTTCTTGTCTTATATTTACCAAGGCAATGGATGTTAAATGATGAGGACGACTAGTCGCAAACTGAGCACCAAACTTTTCTACCAATGTATCGAAACAATCAACACTCAAGGGTGGGAGACGCGTGAACCAACTCAGTGCTACCCCTTTCAACGTCGTAGGAAATACCCTGCACATAACAACATCATTCCATGTATATAAACTGATCTGAGTGGTATATATTGCAATATGTTCATCAACATCTGTGCTTCCGTCATATTTGTCGATGGTCAAATTTTTCCAATTGTCAGGCAGTGGAGTATCGACTATAACATCATAAAATGGATGCTTTCTAGAATATGCTCCTGCAAAACCCCCAGAATTTTCAAGCAATCTTTTCTTTGTTTGGGAACTTTCATTATGATGAATCCTCTCATTCACCTATGCTCTCGGCTGAACGGTTTCAAAGGATGAATTCAAAATTGTTTCTTCTTGTAACTTTCTCCTCATATGTGCGTTTTTTGCTCTTAACATACTCAATTCTTCTTCATTACTTTTTTTTAACATCTCAAACTCTTTTTGTAACTGCACCAACATTGCCATCGGCATGCTTAGATTATCTGTCTGCTCTCCACCTTGTTCTTCTCTTTGATTCATCTTATCTTCAACCTTTTTCAGCTACTTCTCGATCCCACGGTAGGCGCCAAAATGTTCTTACAAACAAGGACCAAGAACACTCAAACAGGTTGACAAGACAAACTCCTTTCACGGATCTTCCAATCTTGGGCTTCTCTAGGTATCTTCTTGGGTTGGACTCTCACGGCAACTCCTTGGGCTGGATACTATTGGTTTCTTCTTGGGCTGGGCTCTCTCGTCTATTCCTGGGGCTGGATGCTCTCGGCTTCAACTCGGGTTGGATGCTCTCGGCCTCTCCTCGGGTTGGATGATTTCAGCTTCTCCTCCACTCAGATGGGTGGGTGTACCTGCAAGGCGCTCTGATGTCAAAGTCAGAAATGGTTTTATGTTCATCAGACAAAAATCACTCTTACTTACCTCTTATGTTGACCTCCTATTTATACAGTTTTCTTAATGAACTTTCACTTTACCTTTGGACTTTCTTTCTACACCGTCTTATTATTTACGCACCTCCTAACACATGTTTCTTATCTAATTTGGGTCTTGTTATATATGTTTTAGTTTTATTTTATATATTTATTGGTATAACCGAAAGGTTATTTCGGTATTAGTTCTCGGCCTAACCTCTCGATTTTGGCCTATCAGTACAAAATTAATCATAAATATATTAATATATATATATGGATATCACATATCTTTGACACATTTTTGAAAAAGTTAAAAAAAATACAAAAATGAAAAATAATTTACAATTATTTTTTCGAGTTTTAAATATTTAAATACAACACCATCATTGTACATTTATAAATTTAAGATTTGTACAATATCTAAAAGGTAGTTTAAATATTCTCTCAGTTTTTCTATAAAAACAGTTTAAATTTTACAGATGTTTCTCTTTTTCTCCAATAATATAAGTGGGTAAGATTTGTAATATATTTTAAAAACAATAAAATCATTCAAATTATTTTATTAAAAATATTTATAAAAAAGTTAAATAAAATTACAATTCACTACATAAATCTATAAAAGTAAAAAGAAGTTAAATAATATAATTAGTCTGCTTGTGAGATTTTTCCTCTATTTTTATTTCTCCATTTAGGACTCTTTTGTTTTTATTTTCTAATCTAGTACTCTTTTTATTTTTCTATCTAGTACCATTTCAAAAGTAAAAATAAATTAATAAATTAAAAAGAATTGAGAATTTTTATTTATTTCTGTTTTTTTTATTGTTGCTATTTTTATTTTCTATATTTATTTATTTTTGTATTTTTTTCTTCTATTTTTAAGCAAGCGTAGCATTTGCATTAATTTTTTAATAAATTTAAATATTTATAAAATTGAAATAGAAGAAAATTTGAAATTTGAAAATTAAAAATTAAATATATAAAAATTTATGAAGAAATATCAATGCAAAGAGAATGAAATAAAATATTTTATTGGTATTTTGATGTAAGTAAATATTATAGATAAAATAAATGTAAAATTGTAACATTATTTTGCTTTTTTGTATTTTTATAGTAAATTTGAATAAATTATTTATTTATTATAATTTTTTCATCCAAATTTTATTATAAAAATATATTTACAAATATATTATAATTTATTCTCCAAAATTTAAAATCATTATAAAAATACTAAAAAAAAACAAAATAATGTTACAAATTTCCATTTATTTTATTCATAATATTTACTTACATCAAAATATCAATAAAATATTTTATTTCATTCTTTTTTATTGATATTTTTTCATATACTTTTATATATTTAATTTTTAAATTTTTTTCTATTTTGATATTTAAATTCACTAAAAAAACTAATGCAAATAAAAACAGTAACAATAAAAATAAAAATAAAAACAGAAATAAATAAAAATTCTTTATTTTTTAATTTGTTAATTTTTTTTCACTTTTAAAACAGTAATAGATAAGGAAATAAAAATAAAAAAATGATAAATAAAAAAATGTTAAATACAGAAATAAAAATAGATAGAGAAATAAAAATAAAAAGATGTTAAATATAAAAGTAAAAAAATGTTAAATAGAGAAATAAAAATAAAGGAAGCTAAATAAAAAAATGTTAAATAGAGAAATAAAAATAAAAATAGTGCTGAGAAAAAATCTGACAACTTGTAGCCATGCATGATTTACATGCTCATCTGTTTGTAAGTTACGAAAAGGAAAAAGTCGTTTAAATTAAATACAAATATTAATTTAAATATGTGTTTTTTTATGTAAAAAAAATGGTATTTGTAATCTTAATATCTGAATAGAGAATATGCTGATAATTCTTTAGGTTCACTAATCGAAATATCTAGATCCATAGAGTACAGACTGTATACATTAAAATTTTAAATATAAAACGCTTTACAGAACAGATTATTTGGCAAAAACGATTTCCTTTTACGCAAAAATACGGAATCAACAACTGTAACTATTTTTCTAAAATAGCCCTTAATTTATATTCACCAAATTCATTCTAAATAATTAATATAATCATTATATTTCCTATTATTTGAAAAGGAAATTCCACATATTCTGACTACAACAAAATTCTTCTTCATGCACTGATTCAATGACATCACAGTTTCAATTATTTGTTTCAAAAGAAAGTAAATAAAACAGTTTCGGTTTGATAACAAAATAAAAACAAATAAGCCGTCAAATTAGAATAAAATAAAATAAAATAAAATATAATAAAATAAAATAGAAGAAAGGCGTCAACTATAATTACGTATCCACCAGCCACAACCAATAGTGGCACAAAGAAACTTTTCCTCACCACTGAACCATGTCACGGCGTACTCACGCGCCGCCGCGGCCACTTTATAAACAGCAGTCGTGGTCGCCGGACATGCTCCGGGATGAGGCGTGGCAGCGGCGGAAGGATAACCACAACGTGAGCGGCGAGAACTGGCGGCGCCATCGGCCGAGCAAGAGCCTCTCGGAGGACGACATGGACGAACTGAAGGCGTGCATCGACCTAGGGTTCGGATTCGGTTCGGTCGAAATTGACCCGAAACTGTCGAATACCATCCCCGCTTTGGAGCTATACCTTGCTGTTAATAAACAGTACAACCACCACAGCCTCTCTAGGTCATCTTCTTCGTCTTCCCTTGTCTCCGATAGCGACATTTCTAGCCCCACCACCATTTTCGATGCAGGTAATTCCCCTCTTAGTAAATTCATATTAGGTAGCTCTTCTTATCAATTCAATCATTTTGTCATCACAATTGCTTGTCATTACACAAATTTAATTCATAACAGTTTTTTCATTCTACAAATTCATTGATAGCTTTTTTATGACTAATTTTCGTTTGAAATTTGAGTTGGGTATCACTCCCCAATGACAAGTTCTTAAATTTAAATTAGTTCGAGTAGTCATCATTCATAGTGTCCTTTTTGTATGAATGTGTGTGATCGAAGCTAGAATTTCATTCAGTGGGCAATTTTTATTTTTTTCGGAAAATTCCATGGAGTTTTGAAGTTTGTAAAGTGGTTGTAACTGGTAAAATTACAATAGTTTAAAATTGTTACCGATATTATGGTTTCGTTGTGATTCTCAACCGTGAGGAAAAAATGCGATTGATGTGGCACTTTTGTGAGGGGAAAAGATTAGATAAATTTGATTTCATGGTTAAATTATTCAGTTTTTGTTATGTTGATTATTGTGTAGGGGATGATTTGGCTTTGAAGAAGACTCGGTTGAAGCAATGGGCACAGGTTGTTGCATGTGCTGTGCGGGAATCTTCTTCATCTTCATCTTTGGGTTCAAACCCTTCCGACCATGTTAATTAGGAGGAGTTGAATAACTGAAGGCCGCAGCAACAACAGAAGACCAGTGTGAATTAAATTGAACTCTAATTTGTTCATAGATAGTTTTGATGGTTTCTTTCCAGATTTTTTATTTTAATATTTAGTGTTTATGTTTCGTATTTTGTTTTTTGCTAATGTAATTGTAGCATGGATCTGTTGTATGCATCTCCAGACTCCAAACATGAGTTGTTTTTAATTTGGGTTCTTAGGAGATGGCTAGATGTTCTAGAGGCTGAATTTAGGTTGATTGACTGGTTGGTGATTCTTTTCAACATTTTCTTGTTCTGTTGTAATGCTATCCTTCAGGTCCAATAGATCAGACACCAATTCTTTTCAATATAAATATTGTTAATAAACGTTCAAGTGTTTTACTGTTCTTCTAATTCCTGTTTTTTCTTTAGAGGCTGTTCTTTTTGTTTGGACAGTTTTATCGATGTTCACGTGAATCACTAATATGTTCATTGGTTGCATAACAGAGGAAAGCAAAACAGACAAAGCTCTTTCTTTAGAGGCTCTTTCTCTCATACACACAAGATCCAACAAAATTTCATTAAAATTTAAAAATTGGTTTAATAAAATCCAATCTTGTAAGGACGTTTGATAGTAGAATCTTGTATATCAGTAACGATCTTCTCATTTAATGCATTGCATCTTGAAAATCTGTATGGTGGAAAAGTATATTTTTCATGCAACTGTTTCTACTACTAACTAGAGTGTTTAATGTGTTCTGCGGAAGTAGTTGAGTGTTGAAATACATATTCCACGTTATATTTTGTTGCCTGACATGTGTCACGATTCACGAGGACTTTGTTACCGTTGTATCCTATAAATAGACACATTAATGAGAGAGTAACGTTTTAACTTGTAACCTTTGTTTTTTTTTTTTCTTTTCTGAAACTAGTGAAAGGAAAATGAGTTTATTTTTAGTGAAGTTGGTCCATAGGAGTTCATTCACATTCTAATTGAATCAAGTATCTTCCTCTTTGGTGACTTTTTTATTTTGTTGTTTATGTGATAGATGATTTCTCAATTTTCCAGTGAACTTCATTTATTTTATAACAAAAACAAAACTACCAATCAAACTTCTTGAAGCCTCTCTCATGGTGAAAACATAAAACTCATCATTTATCATATGAGATTTACATGCTACCTTTCATGCCTCTTGCTTTTGAGCTTTTTATTTTCAAGCAAGTTCAAGGATTGCACTATCACAAAAATGACTTCACTCAACAATGTGTAACATGAACCATAAAAATTATTGTTTAAACTTTAGAGAGTGAATTCCTAGTCATGGTCTTAGTAGTCGTGGACTACATTAATAGGCATCAATTTTTTTTACGTCATATACTTTTAAAAACGTTACTTATAAATATATAACAATTCCACATTCGTAAAATTATTTTTTTGTATATTTTAGGCAACATATTTTTTAAGTGTTGATTAGAATCTACAACAATAATAAGATTATATACCTATGGCCTATATATTTATGTCATTATGTCATTCATTATACGGAACATTTTTTTTAAGTCTAAAGATATAAAAAAAAAATGAAATCATTTAAATAAATTTTGCAATATTATGTAAAATTTCGTTTATACATTTAGGTCATTCTATTTTTAAACAATATATTAATAGGATTCTTTTAAGACGTTAAATAAAATGAACATTTTTTTTTATTAATGTAATAGAAATAAAAAAAAAATTGAAATTTATAATTAAAATATTTTTTATATATGATGACATTCAAAGTTTTACAACATAATCCAAATAGTCTACTTATAAAATCGCAATGTAAAAAGCTATAAATCTTTTTAAATTAGAACTATTATCAGTTAACAAATCATATAACATTAATTGTTTCTACACTACATTTTAAATTCTAATATCATCCTTCTTCAAAATGATTTTCATCTCCAAAATGAAAAAATAAAAAAAAAATTGTAATTTTAATAAAATAAAGAGAGTCATCTTATCACTTCAATGGGTATTATACAATAATAAAAATGTTTAACTAGTTTTCAATAAGAAAAAAACTATATCTTTTAGTAAGATTTGCAATTCTAATGTCTAGGAATTCATTATCGTAAAGTAACTCCAAGACTATATATTTTACTAAGATTTGTCGTGAAATAGAATTATTGTGGCAACATCTAGACATTTAATAATAAGTGACAATGGCTTAATCCCATTAAATAGTAATTTAATTTTAATTATACATATTAATTATAATCAAAATGATAAGTTGATGCAAATGAACGGGGTATTATTGCACTACTTTCTTTACCTAAAACATGTGTCATTAATTCATATTATATCATTTACTTCTAGATTGTGTTGTTTTTTTGCATGAATTTCATCATTACCTATATATCTTTCATTTGATGTTTTCCCATGGTACTCATTTAAGCTACATATTCTTATAACAACAATTTCTTTTTCTTTCAATGTTGTAGGTGTCATATTCCTTCCATAATAATGCAGTCAGTCGTGGTTTTTCTTTTCCAAACAAAATTTCAAATGTTTGTTTTACATATTGACTTAAATTTTGAATGGAACCTTAAAGTTTAGTCTAATAAAAAAAATACAATAAAGACTAAAAACTAATATTTTATACATAATAATAAAATTAGAAAGTACTTACAATAGATTTTGTTTTCCTTCATCCGCAACTGAACATGGGTCACTTCTTTTCCAACTTTTTATTTTCAAGTTGCATTCATTAAAGATTGAAAATTAATAAAGAAATATGAATTAAAATGCATTTTCAAATTAGATGTAAATAAAATAGACATAGCAACATATTGTGATATTAATATCAATTTACAACGAACTCTAGCAAGTTTATTGAAATTATACGATGCATATATTTTTGTTTGGTTCCAATTGTTATGTTCGCAGATGATCCAATATCCATCAGATGATCCAATATCCATCAGACGATCTCATGATTTGAGCGTCTACATGATTTCATGATAACAAACACAATAAGGTATGTTGTGGTATATCGAAAACTTATTCATGTGTAGAATAAGTTTAGAAAAAAAAAGATGGGTAAGACTCACTAGATCATACAAGGAAAACAAAGCGTTAGACAAATGCCCACGTTCTCAACAAAGATTATATTAGATGATCCTAGTGTTGATGAATCCATTAGAATATCATATTTGTACTGGTACGACCGGCCGAGTCACCAACTCGGCCAGCTCGAGTATCAAACCGTGACCCAAACGATAGAGTCAATCACGTCGCACACGTGACCGACCGACACATAACGCTCAAGTCAAAGGTTGACCGGATTAGCGAGACTAATCCATGGTTAAGAGTGACCTAACACAACCCTAATCGCAAATCAACCCCCTAATCTGGCCCAACAATGAATGCTCATTGAGGTAATATAAATAGCACACATTTCAAGAAGAAAGATACGTCATTATCTACAGTACTCTGACAACCGAGTGTCGATACTCCACTGACTTGAGCGTTGGAGTGCCTTCTGCAGGTATCCCACCCGCCTGAGGAGTTGGACGACAAGGAAGGCGAACACATTGAGGAGCGTCAAGAGTGTGAAACCGACCGGACACGTCAGCAGGAGCAATCGTTCTCCAGGTCTCCAAACCCGTTCGAGAATAATATCAGATGAACCCGTTAGGCAACATAAGGCATATGCACAAACTTACAAGCATTAGACGAATGTTGAAGATTGCACATATCAGACGTTGCAAGCATCTTCAACGTGTTAAACGAACCACTACGTCAGGGAAGTTTCATATTAACCATCTTATTATCTGAATTATTTATGAAATTTCCTATACAATTATAAATCTTATTTGATATTCTTGAATTATATTTTTCAAATAAGATTATTGGAATTAAATTACTATTGAGAAAAAATTGAGTAAACAGTATTTTACTGTAATAGTTTTCAAAAAACAGAATTTGAATTATTTCTATATCAAAGTTTTTCAAAATATGATTAAATGAATAATATCTAGGTTATAAGTAATTATGCCTCAAATGTTCTGATTTATTATTAACTACGAAACAATTTGAAAATGATTTAAATGTGATTTGAAAATGATTTAAATGTGAAATATATATAAAGTCTTGAGTATTTGAAGATATTGAAAGATATTTTTTCAATGATACCCATAAATCAAATAATAAATTATAATATTCACATACACTTATTTTGTTCCTATAAATTATCAAAGAATATTAAATACGCGAGTTAAAGTCGAATGTCAAAGTTTTCATTCCCAACATCTAATGGGAAAATAACAAAGAAAAGCAACAAGAATTTTGTTGGCATTGATTGTAGAAGTTTAATAATAATTCAAACAAAGGAATACAATAGACGGAGAACTCTGAAGATTTTCAAGAGATTAAATACGAAGATCTGAACTTTCCTATTTCAACGTCTAATACAAAAGAGAAGATGAAGAATGCAAAATTAGAGAGATCCAAGTCCAAAGATGATCAAAGCTCAATGGATAGAGTTCATATATATGCAAAAAGCATTTGAAACAAAGATTTCATCAAAAGTCAATATTTTCATATTGAACGTATACTAGGTGGAAGATCAGGAAAATTGCAGAAGAAGAAATTATTTAAGATAAAACTAATTAGAACTTCAACATTATAATCAAATACAATTAAAGAAACATCTTGAAATGTTTATAAAGACTCAAGAACGTGCATATTACTTAAGAGCAAAAGTTTCCATATTTAGCGTCTAACGCATTAAAAAAGAATAATAATGTGACAGATTGAGCTGTTACTCAAAGTTATGAAGATCAAAGTGTCAATGTTCATATTAGAGGAAGATAAAGAAAGTTTTGAAAATCCTTACACACAAAGATCAATCAGAGCAATAATTTCCTTATAGCATCTAATAGCTACATGAAGAATGAAAAAACCCTAAAGTCGCAACACACACATTCAGAGGCCTGTATAAAGACCTTAACGGTGAAGAACACAACATCGAATTGTATAGAAACAATATACAAAAGTGTACAAAAAAATGTTTTGTAGAAATGTTTTATTGATCCCTCTGAACAAGAGTTTTTCTCATTGTATTGAGAGGTCCTCAATCTCATGGAGAGATTAGGATATTTAAGCTGGAGAGGTTGAAATACTTTATGTACCTGAAGAGGTTAGAATACTTGGTGAACCTGCAGAGGTTGAGAATATAATGTGTGAACCTGAAGAGGTTCAGAATATTTTTGTAACCTGAAGAGGTGTAAGAATATTGTGTTAATGAAAGGCTCTTGAATGAGTTGCTCAATGAGACTAGATGTAGCCTTTGTTGAGGGGTGAACCAATATAAATTTGGTGTCCACTTCTCTCTTTATCTTTATCTATTAGTTGTTGGACTTTGTGCTTGTTTGTTTTACAAGTTTTTTATTAGAGTTTGAACTCTATTCAACCCCCTTCTAGAGTGAACTACACCTTCCCTATTGACAATATTTTTTTACTAATGCTTCTAATTCGTACTTCTAAGAAATAATGCAACATGAATGTGCATCATGACTTTTGTAATTATATATTTCTTAGTACTAACTTACACACAATTTGATATATTTAATAATTTAGCCGTCTTCAAAACACTGCAAAAAAAATTACTTTCATGTGCATTCACTGGAAAATGGACTGTTGTAAATTTTGCACAACCTCCACCCATCTCACATGGATGAAGGTTCTTTCTAGTCCACATTGTTGAACAAGGTGCTTTGATGCTTCCACATCTTCTTTGAAGACTTGAAGAATTTATTGTTGTATTTGTGTGTGTTATTTAGTAGATTTTGAGTTGTCAATTAACATCTTGTATTAATCAAAGTTCACTTGATTCTTAATCTCTTTCGAAAGAGGTGTTTTCTAAAAACTGTGTTAATTTTAGTCAGTTGTTTTGAGCTTTCAATCAGTTGAAAAATATGTTGTTCAAAGTCTGGTGACTACAACAAACTTTTCATCCAGATGATTTTTCATGACAACCGATTGAATTGTACTTAGTGTTTTTCAAAGGTTTTGAAATAAATTGGTTTTGTTTCGTCTTCTCTGTGAGGCAAAAACAGTTAGTTATTTCGATAAAAGAAATGACTGTTTTATGTAAAATCTTTAACAAAAAAGAAAAATTAATCTGTTTATTTTAAAATCAATCAACTGTTTTCAAACATAATTCTATAATGATATCCAAACTGATTTTAAATGTTTCTAATTGCTTTCAATTAATATCTAATAGTTTTAACAACTTCTTAAAATTCTATATAAAGACTATTTTGTGATCTTTTGAAAATAAAGAAAATGAGTTTTATCAAAAACATTTTCAATAGAAGATCAAGAGCTTTTGGATTATTGCTTGTGTGTGAAGTAGGATCTAGGTTTTCTATTCAATTCTTCTACTACTTTGAAAAACCCAAGTGTATTCAATTTTCTTCTTTGAATAATGTAATTGTGTGTAAGACAGTTTCAGAAAGTGATTCTAGAAACTGTGGTGTTGTTCTTGAGGGGTTCAAGATCCACATTCTTGGTGTGTTTTGTAATCTAGTTTTAATTGCATAGTAAATTCTCAATGGTTAACTGAGGATTGGATGTAGCTCTTGGTTAAGAGTGAATCATTATAAATCTCTTTGTGTGAATCTTGTTGAACCAAGTGGTGTTCAAGCTTTGAAGAATCCAAATCCTTTGAAGGATGTTGAAGCCTTTGTTGTGTTTGGTGTTGATGTGCTGGTTTAGTATAGTTCTGGGGTAGTTTGAGTTTTGTAATCCACCCTTTGATTAAATCTAAAGCATAAGCATCTCAATCTTTGTAAAAGTAAAATGTTTTCAAACTAAGTTAAAACAAAAGATTGTTTTGTCGAAACAACCGATTGTTTGTACTTAGGTGTTTTGAGAAAAAGATTGAAAACTGTTTTTCAAATGGTTGAACTGTTAAGAACCAAAAAAACCGATTGATTCGAGGAAAGAACCGATTGTTTGTTTTGGGACCATAATAGAAAAACTGTTTTATCTTTGACTGAACTTTAAATGATTTAACTGCTTACGCTCCAGTCATTAAATGCTTTGACCAATCTTTTAATGCAATTTAAGAGTTTGTTAAGATTTGATAACAAACTACATCTTTGAATAAATTCAGAAAAACAG
>Ga0123342_1005389_pt1 | contig 18563 bp, 9 predicted proteins | sample Turbeawhitnodule_FD_89960 | JGI IMG/M metagenome (GOLD analysis project Ga0123342, IMG submission 89960) | Root nodule microbial communities of legume samples collected from Mexico - Turtle bean Mexico white nodule | ecosystem: Host-associated > Plants > Roots > Nodule | place: Mexico: Nepantla...
CCTTGAATCGGTGGACATGCTTTCGCGGTTCTTGAGTTCGGGGCACTCTGACGAAGACTTTGTGACGGACATAGTCATAAGCTTCATATTGGCAGGGAAGGATACCACGTCAGCAGCGCTGACGTGGTTTTTCTGGCTGCTATCGAAGAACCCGCGAGTGGAGAAGGAGATTGTGAAGGAGATAATGGAGAAATCGGAGGCTCCGGTGTATGATGAAGTGAAGCATATGGTTTACACGCACGCAGCGTTGTGCGAGAGCATGAGGCTGTACCCCCCGGTGCCGATGGACACCAAAGAAGCAGCGGACGACGACGTTTTGCCGGATGGTACGGTGGTGAAGAAGGGGACGCTGGTAACGTATCACGTGTACGCCATGGGGAGGCTGGAGAGTATTTGGGGTGAGGATTGGGCGGAGTTTAAGCCAGAGAGGTGGTTGCAGAAGGTTGAATCCGAAAAGTGGAAGTTTGTGGGAAAAGATTCTTTCACTTATCCTGTGTTTCAAGCTGGTCCCAGAGTGTGTTTGGGGAAGGAGATGGCTTTTATGCAGATGCAGAGTGTGGTGGCTGGGATTCTACGGCGGTTCACGGTTGTTCCCACGGTGGCTGAAGGGGTGGAGCCGAACTTCATTTCCTTCCTCACCTCCCAGATGGAAGGTGGTTTTCCTGTGAAGATCATTGAGAGGGAAACCTCCAATTAATACCCAACTTCTTGCTTTCAGACCACATCATTCCTTCACTCTGTTCCTAGTACCATGTTTGGTATTTGAATTTGACCTTTGTGTTTTACTTGTTTGTATTTTTTTTATAATATTAATATGAGTAATGATTATAATTCTATTTTTTTATACAATCATATTAAAATCTCAATACTATTATTTTAATATTTTTTTCATATTATTTAATTACAAATTTATTCTTTATTATATATATTTATATTTAAATCAATTTATTTGAGTGTTATAGTTCAAATTATCATTTCTCTATTAATATTAGCAATTGCGGAGAAAGACGAGTAGAAGAAGAAAGAGAGACATTGGGATTTGAAGTTTGTGCATTATGCATTTTAGCATCTGTGCAACAGAGTGGAGATAAAATCTTTTGTGTGTAGTCTCTGAATCGTTTTTCATCAAAATCTTACAATTTCACTTAGTAAATATGTAAATGGTTAAAAAAAATTACAAGTGTATAACTGATATCACTTGGTATAACTTTAGTTATTTTTATTCAATATTAAAATCCTCTTGTTCATAATTATTTAATCAAAATCACATGACTTTGACTTCGAATTACCAATATTAAAATTGTTTTTATTGATCACTATTTTTTCCCACCTTAATACACCATTGATCCATTCTTAAAGTAAAATTACATCATTTTAATGAAAAACTGATGTGGATATGTAAAGGAAACATCCGTGGATTTTATTTGACCCAGAAGCGCGTGGCGTGGGTAGAGTTCTTGAGCAGTTTGTAGAAGAGATAAAGAAGTAGTTTTAGGAAGGTTCTCTATGACTAGATAGGAAGAAAATATAAAAGGAAAATGATGGTTTAACTTTGCTCCACTTTACATCCACTAAATATTAATATTTTAATATTTTTAAATTTTTTAATTTTAAAAATTATTTTAACATTTTACATTTTATCTAATATTTTATTAAAGATATTTTCTTATTTTTAAACTTTTTTATTATAAATATTAATATTTTATTGTAAGTGTATACTGGAGCGGTGTCAAAATATAATCACCCAATATAAAATTTGTATGAAAAGTAGTAAAATGGAAAAATGTATGCAACATTTTAAAATTCCTTCTCCTCTTACTTCTTCCTAAACACTTCAAACATCATTCATTATAAGGTTTTCAATTACACTAGTTGAAAGATGAAAGCTAGCCAAATTCATGTATCTTAATTTTCTTCTTCCAACTTGTTTAGCGAGGATTCGCTCATATCTCCACGTGTAGCTTTTAAGCTTGAAAGCGTGATGAATAATTTGCTTATGACGTATCTGCTTTCATTTGACTGCTTTTAAATAATTACTACTCATACAGAAGAAAAACACAGAGAAAACTAAAGTAATACTTGGATAACAATTATAACTATGTTATAAATAAATTATTTACCACTTAAACAAAGTTGTGATTTGGGTTTTTGTTTAAACGGGATTTTGAATATATCTTGTTTAAACTGCTGCTCCAGCTTTAATAATTTAGAATACATGAAACAACAAAAACTTCCCACCTCAATACATCCGTTGATTTTTCTTAGTGTGTGCTACAACTGTTATTATTATTAATCCACTAGTACAGAAAAAAAAATATTCTACAACAATTATTTACATATATCGATTTGAATTTATGCAATTTAAGAAATATATGTTCAAGGCACTCTGTGACCAGACTATCATTTTTAAAGTCATAAAAAAGAATGAAAATATAAAGAAAATTAACATGATAATTAAGAGAGATATTAACTTAAATAATAAAAGAAAATTAAGATTTATAGACACGTAGTCAATGAAAATTAATTATAACTTAAAAATTAATAAATTATAAACGCAGGTTTAATTAAAAGAAAAGACAAAAAAAACTAACTACTGTTCTAGTTTGAAGGATCTAAACATGTTAACGGGATAAAATAAACGTGTTGGTGATAGTTATTGATCTAACGAAAATATGTTTAGATGCTTTATGCGTGGATTTTTCATACAATAAGTTAATACTATCGCTTAAAAAAAGTTAATTTTACCATTCTCACCTTTTTAATGGAATCGGTGTATTTTTTTAGTTGGATAAACTTTTATTGAATAAGTCAGGTAACGTGATAATCGATCTGAAACTATAAAACGAAGTTAAATTAACTTATTATAAAATTGATATTAGTTTTATTCTAATTCTTGTAGTATATGTAACCTTTTATCATTATATTCCATAGGTAGTAGTTAAAATTTATATTTATTTTAACTAATCAAATTATTTAAACTTTTTTAAATTTATTTAAAATAGATTAAATTTAAATTTAATTTGTCAATTAGATCATATCCATCTCAATCTGGATTTTGGCCAACTTAGCTCGATTTGGACCCAGATCAACTCGGTTTGATATAGAACCTAGCCAACTCAGTTCGATAAGGGCTCGGGCTGACTTGACTTGTACCCGTACCGACTCGGCACGGCGTATGTCTGGGTAGAGTTGGATCTACATGCACCCGGTGCCGACTCAACCATAGCCCGGGTCAACTTGGCTCGACATGGTCTCGGATCGACTCGGGTCGACATGGGCCAGGTCGACTCAGATCGACATGAGCCTAGGTCGGCTTTGCTTGACATAGCCTAGGGGGGCTAGACATCGGCCGAGGTTGACTCAACTCGACATGGTCTCGGCCTGACTCGACTCTGATCGACATTGGTCCGGGCCAACTTTGGCCCGAATTGACTTGGATCGACATGGGACAAGTCAACTCGGCTTGACATGGATGCGGGTCAACTCAGATGGACATGGGCCTGGGTCAAATCAACTCAACATGGGCCTGTGTTGACTCAGCTCGATATGTGCTCGGGCAACTCGGCTCAACATGGGCCCGAGTCGACTCGGATCAACATGGACTCGGTTGACTCGGGTTGATATGGGTTTGAGCCAACTCTGCTCGACATTGGCCTAGGTCGACTTGGATCGACATGGAAATGGACAGACTCAACTCGACATGGATGCCAGTCAACTTAGATCAACATGGGCCTGGGCCGAATCAGCTCGACTTTGACCTTGGCCGACTAGGCTCGACTTGGGTTTGGACCAACTAGGCTTGACTTTGGCCCGAACCGACTCAACTCGACTCGGGTCGACATGTACTCAGGCCTACTTTGCTTGACCTGGATCGAGATTGACTCGACTCAACTTGGGTCCGGACCAAGCCAAAATTCAATCCAAAATCTATTTTGGATAATCCAAAAATATATCCAATTTATATCTAATCCATATCCAATTAAATTAATTAGACTTAAAATCCAAAAATATGAATTTGGATTTGAGATAAACCATTTAAATTAATTAAAAGTAATATAAATTTGAATAATTATAAATTAAATTTAATAATTTGGATTTTTTTTCTTATCCTTAATATTCCATAAATTTTATGCTAAGGTATTAGTGGGTGGAGATTAACAAGATTGAACAAGATGATTTTGTTAGGGGTGCAATTTTATAATTTGTATCGGTATTACTAGAACACGCATCCCAATTTAGGGGTATTTACGTATTTTTATTGTCTTTATGATTAATCTAGATATGGAATTAAAAGTTAATATAAGGTTTATAACGTATTTTTGGTTGTAGTACATGTTATAATACATAATGTCGAAGAACGATTTATCAATATTTATTAAGAAGGGAATAATTTTACAAAATTAATTATAAAATAAGTTTATTTATATACCAATAAAATTTACGTCTATTTATATATTATGATATAGTGAATGTGAAATCTTTATCCATCTTGTATTTTTTTATATACAAATTTCTTTATTAAGTTATTACAAACATGTAATATGCCATTTGTAAATCATTAACAATATTTGCTCTCAACAAAATATTGTAGTTTTAGTGCAATGATCGAGTATCAAAGGTTGAAGAGTTTTCCGCTTGTCTCTAGAAGGAAACTTGGACTACAATTAAAATGTAAAAATATTATAGTAATTATTAATTTAATACTTACAAATTTAATTCAAAGTACAATTGTAGTACCAAACATAGTTTGGAAGTTACAAGTATGGATATTATGTCATGTGGCATGCTCACCATTATCATTGCAGGATTGTTGGTAAGTAGTACGAGGTAATACAACTTTTACATAAGTTATATATTTGCTAATATTTTATCTTTAGAATTACAATATTTACTTATAATTTATTTGAACTTTGTAGATGATCAATAATCTGGATTCATTTCAAGACAAGAAAATTACTATTACTTAGAAACAATGGATAATGTTTCTTTTATGGGTGATGATATTTTGACACCTTGCTCCACTTTACACCCATAACAAAATATTAATATTTGTAATTAAAAAAATTAAAAAAAAGTCATTAATAAAAATATAAGCAAAATGCAAAATGTTAAAATAATTTTTAAAATTAAAAAAATTAAAAATGATTAAAATATTAATATTTAATGGGATATAGGTGCAACAATGGTTGTAAAAAAATCATTTTCCTTGAAATTTTTTACATTGGTTTCGTTACACTATTATTTTAATTATATGTAAGCAAGTTGTATGAACTATTTTGGTATTTTAAATTATGAGTGGGATTATGACACAAACTAATGAAACAATAAAATATAGATAATTGATCAAGAAAGTTTTCATGCTCCCGTGCTTATCCCCATGTTTCTACAAAAACATAGGTTGAAAGGATCTCCGTAAAATTATGTAATTATTTAATGGTTTAAGAATGTTTGGAAGTTTTCTTATATAATTATCGATTTGTATTATTTTTAATAATTTTTTACCTGTGTGGATATTTGACTATGAGTTTATGTCATTATTAATCTTGATTTAATTATTGTTTACAATAACTAGTTTTAGATGATTATTATCATTTGATTATTTAAATAAAAGTATGTTAGACATTTTTAACATTGTTTTATAATTCTCGATCTTATTTGATATTTTTCAATTTATGAGATTATATTATATATTAATCTAATTTTCTTGATTTATGAGGAAGTTCAGTACATTACTTGATGGTGTAGCCTTCATTTCGATTTGATTTATTTGTATTTTTTAGGTGGTGTGCGGAAGTTCAGTGGAAGTGGCAGACAAGGATGGCTCCAATGGAACTATGGTTTCCTTGAAGGTGCATGAGAGGTAGGAAGAATGATTGGTTGAGCCGTATCACTTGGAGGGTGAAGAAGAAGATCAAGGTGTTTATCCTATAGAGATCTAGACAAGAGAGTGAAAGGCATGCAAACTTGGCAACAATTCACTCATATATTTGATCTTAGAATTTCATGAGTCAAGCACCTCTTTATATAAAGTAGAGGTCCAATCAATGTACAAAGCAAGTGGTGGGAAAATTCAAATGCTAGAGGTTTGAAATTGGTGCCTAGAAGGCAAGCATGACCAAGGTATACTTCATGTGACTCTTTTTAGGTTTAGGACCGACCTAGGTTAAATTAGGAGTCTTCTAGAAACCCTAATTTAACTTAGATTGGATTTTAGGTGCCTAATTCAACCCTGATTACAATTAAAAAAATTACAAGTAAAATTCGTATTCTACTTTTTGCAAGAAAATAAATTCTACTCTACAATTCTACACTAGGTTATGGCATTTTTAACATGTAGAGAAGGATGTCTTTGTCATCAGTAGCAGAATCTCAATCTTCTTGTATCTTCCTTGTCATGAACCTATTGATTGGACTTGAGTTTGGTCTTCTTCCATCACTACTCATATGTAATATAATGAATCTAAAAGAAAATTTCGTTTCTTATGATATACACCACTTTGTGAGTTGACTTATTTTTTTTATCAAATTCTAGTACTTATAAAAGTTAAAAATAACTTAAATAAAAGAATATTTGAATTATCATCTTTAAAATAAAATCATAGTATACTTAGGAATACATTGAGAGTACTTGCTCTGAGTTTTTAAGTTCTTAGTTTAAATACTTGTTTGCAATGTTGGAAACATCTAGGAAAATAAGGACAACTCCTCCTCATAATTTATTTTATTTTAAAATTAGAAAAATAATTTTTCACATAAAAATAAGAATTTGAATGATTGAATGGTTGTTTGACTCTTCTATAATAAAAAGTTGAATAGTATTTTTAAAATATAAAAATACATAGAGAAGAATTAAATAACCTAATAAACTATCTCCTAAACAATGAAGAAAATAAATATTTAAAAAGACTAGATAAAGGATGTTAAACTCTTTTTATTGTGAAACCATATTCGGAAGAATATAGAAGTATTTATTATTGTTTTTCGAATATATATAAGTATTTATTATTGTTTGTTGATTTGAGAGTGTCATTTTTTTGTTGATTAGAGGGTGGCACATGTTACTAAGAAATTTAGATTTTTAATAGTTTGTTTGAAAGACTATTAGCCATTTTGTAACATATAAAATATTTGGTAATAAAATAGAGGGTTTTAATCAAATGCTTTCAAATCCAACTATGTATGTTTATTATCTTCATTGATAATAATAACAAGTTACATTTTAGACGCTTCAAAATATGAGGTAAAGAGTATAAAGAAGAGGATCATATCTCAAACCAAGCATCTAAATCTTAAAAACAACACCATAATTTCTCTTTATAAGCAAAATATAGAAGTTGCAAGACTCACTAATTCAACCTTGTTAGAAAACACCATCACCTTAGAACGGGTTAAGTTTAACCTAAGAGTCTTATATGTGTTGTTGGTAACATGTTGGTCTAGTCAGACTAAATTGTGTAGTCTACACTCAGTCCTCCACTAACCTTAATAACAATAATAATCATGGTTAGAGTTGCCAATTTGATTTATAGATCATGTATCAATCCCAACCTACTCTTAAAATAAGTACCATTTTTTTTTATCTTACTCCTAAAATAAATATCATTTTATTGATTCACTAGAAGAGTGGGAAAAACTCAACCTTCAAAACCCCCACATAACGCAAATTAGGGTCAAGGTCAAAGTGGATTTGAGCCATTACAAGACTTCAATTAACACATAAATATGTTTCAACATAACATAAGTTTTTAAAATATTATAAATTACAAATTAATCTCTAAATATTTTTTATTAATTATAAATTAATTCTTAATTAGTTTTTACTATTGGCAACTTTGTAAGGTTTTGGTCCAACCCAACTTGTCTGGCTCAACTCGACCCTGACTGAAGTAGGCTTATCTCGACCTTGTTGACCTTGCATGACTGAAGTTCAACCTAACTAGACTTTTCCTAACTTAGATCAAACTTGACTTGGGCCTTATACAACTTGGCTTGATCTTGGTCTGAGTCAACTTGGTCTTACCTTGGCCCCGACCAACTTGATTTGACCTTGACTTGTTCCAACTCGGTGACCTTAGCATAAGTTTACTTAAGCTTAACCCAATCCAACAAAGTCTGACTTCAGCTTCATAGTTCGACTCATTCTAACCTGTTATAGGCCAGACCAACCTAACATGGGATTGTTCGAACCTGGTCCAAACTGACTTGGACTCACCTCAACTCAATCTCATCTTAACTTGGGACAAACCCAACCAAGTTCAACCTAATTTGGGTCCAACCCAAAAGTGAGTGGATTTGGCTCAATCCAACATGCTTAGGCCTGTCTCAACCCAATTTAACTTAGGCTTGACTCGACGACGTTGTATGACTTGCATCTAGATAGATCTGAGCTTTCTTGACTTTCTTGACTAAGGCCCAACCCGACCTTGTCCAACCTGACTTTGTCTGACCTGAGTCTGGGCCAACTTGGCCTAACCTTGGTCCAACCTAACTAGGCCAACCCAACCCAATCCAACATAGGCTTGACTTGACGCAACCTGACATAGGTTCGGCTAGACATTGTCCAACATGGGTTTAACCTAGGTTGAGCTTATTTCATCCTAACTTAACATGGCCCAACTCGAGTCTGACTCTACTTGGCTCAATATGGACCTAACTTGACTCAGCAAGATATGGTCTCGACCTAACTTAGTCTGACATGGACTTGGCCATCTTGAACACTAACTAGCTTGACATGATCCCGATCCAACCTAACTTGACCAAGGTTTCACTTGATCATGTCCATATTAACCTAAGCTAATTTTGGCATAACCCGAGCATAACTTGACTTAAGTTCTTGACTAGGTCTGATATGAATTAGGTTTGTCTCAACCTTACTGAACTTGGCCAAAACAAAACTCAACATGACTCGACACAACTTATACCAAATCCAATTCGATTTAACTTTAGATTTGTTTTATCTTAACTCAACCTAGATATGACTAATTTGGTTTGACTTGAGTCGAACTAACCTGAATTAGGTCCATCTTAACTAATTTGACAAGCTCTTCACTAGACTTAACTTAATTTACATATATCTTAAATTCATGTATATAAGGATTTTTTAAATAAATAATTTTTTCTATTTTTATATTTGGATAATTTTTTTTACTTTAAAAAATGCTCATGTATTAGTCCTAATTCGTATTTTGTGGACATTTTACCCATATAAAATATATTGTGAACCTTTTGATCCTTTGAACTTTTAGGCAGTCGCCCCTGGTCGGAGTGTGGGTTGGATCAAATTAACATGTCTAATGATGACAGCCTCATTTGCGTCACATGAATAACAGAAACTTTAATACAACTTGACTGACATGCACTTTAGTATTTATAGAACTCAAATTCAAATGTCACATTAAATGGGAGAATTTTGCACTTATAAGATCCACTGTACATTATCCGATATCAATTTAAAAAAACACTTATTAATATCTTTCACACAAAATACATTCCCTATTCACGCTTTTATAAAAAAAAAACTGACTTAAAACGTAAGAAAGAAAAACAAAAAAGTGATAAGAAATAAAATGGAGATAGTTCTCCTAAGATATTTATGGTATTTGCTATAAACTTCAACCTATATTTCTTGCATCTGGAACTATTTATTGATCAAATTCATTAACCAAATTACAGTAAAGAACAAATCGTAAGTATCTCTGAATATTTTTATTTCATTCTTTTGTTTAAAACGTGAATATAGAGGATCGACTTTTGTAAAAAAAAAAAACAGTTGAATTAAACGTGTTAATACGAAAAGAAATTAAAAAAAACTTCACATAATTTAATAATTAACTAATTTTGGCCCAAATAGATCCCATCTCAGTAAGGAAAAAGGATGCCAATCTTATGTAGAAAAAAAAACACAGTTTAATGTGTAAGAAAAATAAATGCCTTTACCATAAATCTTAATTATCTACAATATTTTTTTATAATATTAAATTAGTTCAGAGAAATAACTACTCGTACACAGTGGATATACTCCATAAACTTGGTGATCACAGGTTAGAAATATCGAATCATTTATAATAATAATCAATGTGAAATGCACAAGAAAAACAAGACTAACAGTATAATAACCATCTACCCAGAAAAAATGAAAAGAAAATCTAGAGAGCATAACCTAGAAAATATACCCCATAGTAAATATAACTGAACGTAAAGCTTACAGTTTACACAGCTCCTCAGCCAAAATAAAAGAAAGCATATCAATACCCATAATTAGTGCCATATACGGGCCCATAGTCTGCAGAAGGCACATGGCCTGTATGAGCACCAGTGCTAGAGGGGGGAGATGAGTATACCGGAGCATTAGTTGGATAGGCACTGTAACCTTGGCTAACTGATCCACCCATTGGATCCTGTGTCGCATTTGCAGCTTCAGCCATGAAATTCTACATCAGAAGATTCAATGTGAGCATTTCAGATAAACTAAACCAACAAAAAAAAAACTTTCCAGAAACTTCTACTTTTAATACCATATGCTGTAACTTTCTAGCATATGCTGTAATTAGTTGTATGTTCAATGTCAATACTACAATTAAAATGGAAAAAAATGTAGTAATAAAGGTCATAAAAATGAATGATAATTACAGTCATTCTCGGTTTGAAATTAATGGGCAGGTATCACATAGATATTATACAAGGGATTGGAGAAACTAATGACTTCAGCATTTGTATTAAGTAACAAGTTTTATAGCAAGAATTGTCCAATAAAGACAGGAGTCTTTACTCTTTATGGACATGGATTGAGCAGACAGATACCCCCATTAATCATCTTTTCCGTGCCAATATTTGTCAATCTATTATTTTAGATTCAAAAAGCATCACAACTAAAAAGGAGTTTCACCTGTAGGACTATGGATTGTAGCGGCTAGTAGGGCCGATAAACTGCCAATGGTGGACAAATTGGCAACGGCGAAGCGGGGCTACCAGTACTAGGGTGTAATATGCATGACAAAATTAAAATCATTTAATAACTCAAATTCGAATCACAGCCCATGCCATCTGGTTCATCAGCACCCACAAAATCGAGGAGTTCCCCACACAGTTTTGACACTTCGCCAACAATGATACAGGTAACAAGCAGAATACAAGATGTGAATAAATAAATACCTGAACCAGCTGTTGGGCTGCCTGTATTTGAGAAGAAGTACCACTCATCTCGACAGTCATCTCCCCTGGAACACCCCTTGTTTCCTGAATTGTAATACTTGCTCCACTAGCACGACGAATATAGCTGATATTAGTGCCTGATGCTCCAATAACAGCATCTGCATACGAAAGAGGAATTTGCATGTGCTGCGTGACCTACACATTATAGAGAAAATTACATCATTGTGATAAAACTAAAGGGCTTCAAAAGTGAATGATATTCCCTACAAGCATCCCCAAGTTGGGCAAAAGGCAACACCTTAGTTACAAGAGATTGGTGTGGTTGTGCACTTGATGAATGAATTCCCGCAGAAGCATCCCTTGCATAGGCAGGAGGTGGACCTTGATGAAGGTGCTTATCCATGGGAGGCAACTCAGTGGGTGGGTAATAACTATCATAGTGATGTGCAGGTGGCATATATTGTTGATTAGGTGCAAAAGCAGAGCCTCCACCACCACCACCAGGAGCAGGAAACCCTTGAGGAGGAGGAGCCCAATTTTGATGTGGCGGTCCATTCTGGTTAGCTCTAACATCTGATATTTGCATCTGAAGTTTGGAAGAAGGGAAAAATTTACCCAGACAATTGTAAGCAAAGAAACTTATACAATAAAGATCATTATAACTTTGCTGAAACCCTCAACACTGAGGAAATAAAGCCAAGAGGCAGGAAAGAAACCTTGAAGCCACTTCTGAATTCATATCTTTAACTTTGAAGAAATAATTTTAAAACAGGGGGACTTGCCTGTGTCTCAAAAACTCCAACTATGCTGCGATCAACCAAGAACTTGCGTAAATGAACAGCAATAAGTTCAATTGCCTTGTGAACACCAGTAGAATCCCCTTGTATTTCAACAATACTATCATCTCGCAGAGCAAATACTGGCAGGTGTTCTGTTTAAGCATAAATAATATATTATTCCATGGTAGAAATTCCCAATATTCAGGCACACAATAATAAGATTTAAAAGAACATTCCAGTACTTCTAATTCAAAACAGGATAAATAATTTTTCTTGTGTAATTGTTCATCAAGAAAAAACTAATAAAAAAATGCAGCATTTGACAGGAACAAACGCTCTAAATAAATATGAATAGCCGGTACAAAAACTAGTGCAACTGTAATGGGTAGATCTAGTGACAGCATATGCAATAATAAAGATTGAATGTAACTTGGAGTAATATGTCTAAAATGACCCAAATAAAAGACCTCGAGCAAACTAATTAAAAGCAATATTTATTAATAATTGCTTGCCAACCACAAGCAAGAATACCCTAAAATAATATACAACAGCTGTGAGCAAACCTGATCCAAGAACACGTATGGTGCAACCAGAGCCATCTTGAATGGATTTTATGGTTGATCCCTGCTTCCCAATCAAGCTTCCTGCTTGAGTATCTGCCACTAGAAGCCTGGTAACAATGGATCGTCCAGCAGCCAATGCGGTATCTGCAAGGTCACGGTCAACATTGATAACCTGCTTATGAACCCTTAACAAACCATCAACAGCAGGTGGTATGAGCCGATCTGGCTCTTCTTTTGCAGAAACCATAACCTATCAAAAACATCAAAAAGAGAGAAAATTCAGTAACACAATACAAAATTATGAGATCTCAAAAATATGAAAAACATATTCATTTTCAAATTTTAAAGCAAACAATTAAATTGATCCATCTCAATGTTAAAAAACATATTTGTTCATCAAAATTGTAGTAATAGCAACAAAAAACCATTGTGTCTTAATTAAATTTTCAATTACTTTGACACTGTGAATCTTTGTTTCAATGGATTAGCAACCAATTCCAATTCTAGGCAGCTATCACCTAACTAATTGATGGATGGATCAAGACAAATTTCAGATTTACAGATGTCAACGACATTATCTCCTGAGTCCTGACTTCATCTAATAGTTTCTGCTGTATTATCTTTTTATTGAGTTTAGGAGTTCTTCAAGGAAATAGTTTCACGGAGTGTGGCAAGACACCAATCGACCTGAGTTCCGAAGTTACCAGGTACAGTGAAAGCCTCTTGCCATCAAAGTCTGCACAAACTATTTCTGATTGTTAACAGACACTTGTACATGCTCATTGTTGTTCCCTGCAACTTGAACTTTGGCACTTTGATTTGAAGCCACTTTGATCACTCATATTTGCTTGACAACCTGCACATATCCATTTGGTTACCGAGACAAAAGACATCTCCTTTTCTTGTGTATATTTAACCAGTTTGATTATTATTTATTGTATTTTGCTTCACTTGGATACTTTTTGTTTCACTCCGTTTGCAACTGTTTTTTTTAAATAAATTTACTCCATTGTATATATCTTACATGTTTTATCATGACACGTAATTAATTTTCAAATTAATTACATAATAAGTTTGTTTGACCATGTAAAAGACTTCCCTACAGAATCACTAGGTATTACATAATTCCCAATATAAATATAGCCACACTAGTTCTAAGTAACCATGATGACAGTCAAAATAGAGTTAATTGTATTCGATGTACCAAGAAGATCAACAAAATAAACAAGTATGATATTCTTCAAACAGACATTCATACATGTGCAAGGTCATCCTTCAATGCATAAAATAACCAGAAATTTAAACTTACTGCTCTTTCTGAGATTCCAGGCGGACCATCAAGAATTTTAATTCGCGCCTTAGTCTCTTCTGTAATTTTCTTTATAAACTCACCCTTTCGGCCAATAATACTGCCAACCTTTTGCACTGGAACCAACATCCTGAAGACATTCTCTCCAGGCCAACCCGGCCACTTTTTTATTTCAGTTTCTTTCAAAACAACCTCGGATCCCTGTATCGGCGAAGAATCAAAATTCTCAGACATATCTCCAACACCATGGTCTTCCTCAACATGCTCCTGCTGAGGAGAATCCGTGTCCCCAGGCAATCCTCCAACATCATGTTCATGTTCATGCTCAACAAAATGATTTTGAGGAAAATCGGCATCCTCCACCAAATCGACTGCATCGTGTTCATCAGGCAGCAGGTGAGGAAATCCAGAGCTATCAATAACAGTCCCTACATCATGTTCATCAGAATGATTATGAGTAAAATTAGGGTCCTCAGGCACATATCCTTCATCATGTCCATCAAAACCGTGCTCGGCCATGAGGTATGTTTTCTGCAAAAAAAATATCACCCAGTTTGAATAATTAACCGTCATATTCGACAGAAATTGGAATTCACACAGCTAAACAGAAAATTGCCTCTCGGAATTAACATAAAAAGATCATGTTTAACAATTGAACAAATTCTAAGTCTCGAAAATTAAAAACAAACTTCAAATCGGTGTCCTAACGAATGATCGAGCAGAATTATATAAAAAAAGCCCTAGAAATGATAGTAAGAGAGATTAAACAGAGACTAACGTGAAAAAAATTAGTGCTGTAAGTTGTTAAGATTAGCGGTTCAAATAAACTTACATGATTGGTGAGAGAAGAGAAGGGGCAGAAGCACAAGGATACTGAGCCGCGGAGAATTTAGGTTTTGCAAGAATGTGATGAGAATAATATGATCAACAGCTGCTAAAGCCCAAGGAAACAAGTGGCATATATATACTAGATATTTTCGTTCCGAGTCACGTGCTGATAACTTTGTCACTTTCATTTTTTATTTTTTTCTCACTAGTGTGTGTGGACTCCATGGTATTTTTGTGAAAGGTGAATGAATTTTTTTTTAATTTAAATTAAATCGTAGTTAAATAATTTTATATACTAAAATTAAATATATTTAGTATATGAATTCATTTAACACCTTAGAATTTTCATGTAAATTAATCTAATTTACATTAGATTTTTAATGTATTTAGTTTAGTATTTGATTATGATTGTTGAATGTAATGGACTTATTATTCTGTTATTATTTCTATTTATAAATAAACAATTTTAAATGTGTATTTTATACAAAAAAAATATACTTATTTTTTTTATTCTTCATATTCAGTATCAATATTAACAATCTACTTACACATTTAGATTAATTAGTGTCTTTGCAAAAATTGAATTGAATTATTTTATATTTTAATTTAAATGTTTTAACATATGAAAAAATGTTTTAAAAAATATTTAAAATTTAAATTTCAAATATTATTCATCATTAATAATTTTAGTATGATCAATTAATTTTAATTCAACATTACTTTAAATTTTTTATCATTATTTTTGTTATGTTTTAGATGACTTGATAATTATCTCTTTATTTTATTTTTCCAATCTTTAAAATTTAATTAAAGATTCACAATACTTTTATATTTGTTTATGTGGATAAACTCTTCATAGCAAATAGCAAAGATACGGGAAAGGATATCAATCATTTAAATTCATGGTTTTGTAGGAAAGAGAATGAGAGGATATTAGTGTGAACAATAAATATATTTTCCCCTCCCTAAATTAAGAGAAACAAAGGGAATGTTATTTTTAAATTTATCCTTATTAAATAAATTTAATTAACATAAAATTTTTAATAAAAGGAAATAATAATAGTTAATAATAAAATAAAATTTTAATACAAAAAATATACTTATTTATAATAAACAAATTATATAATAATTATTATTATAAATGTAATAATACTATTTACATTTTTTTAAAATAAAAGCTTTCATGTTAGACATCACTATGCAACTTAAGATCTCAGCTAGGCTGACACCTCAAGTAACGACAATCATTTGCCATCACATGAAAAAAGTATTATTAAAAAAAGAAAAAAGAAAGAAAATACCAGAAATACGGAAGACTATACCAAAACCCATATGTTAACAAAAACGATACATAGGTAGACTATACATATTCATAAAAAATTATAAGAACAGACAATAAGGAAGTCTATTATACCAATGAAAATATTCTTTATGAAAAAAATCTTAAATTAGCTAACTTATCAGCACACCCATTCCCTTCACGAAAAATATGCGTAACCCTAAACCTAATTTTCCCACAGTAATTAAGACAAACATTTCATCGATTACGAAGCTTTCAAGGAACATTTGTCCTAGCAGCAAACGCATCACAAACCAAAGCAGAATCACATTCCAGCCAGACATCAATAAACCCCATCTTTTGAGCTTCCTCCATAGCATGTATAACCCCATAAAACTCAACAACTAGAGCAGTCTGAACTTCAAGAAATGCAGAAAAAGCTCAAATAAATTCTCTCATACTTCCACGAAAAATAATACCTCCATAAGTAGCATGACCAGGATATCCCCCAACAGCCCCATCAATGTTAATTTTAACTCAGTCTGGTGAAAGAAACACCCATCTAACAGGAAGAGGACGTATAATTTTACTAGTACTAGTTTTAATACCAAAAGCTTTAAACGAATTACCCACTAGACAAGTTAAATCTTTAATAACCAAAATAGCCCTAAAAACCTTAATTTTATCTTAAAAACAAGCATAATTCTTATACGTCATATCATCCAAATCTGAAAAGTTATCACAACTAGCTTAATCAATTTAACCAACGGACTACCATCACTTACATTTAATACATAGGTATTTTCTAATTATAATTTTCAAATTTATGAATATTTAAATTATTTATTTCTATATAACAATTGATAATTTTACATATATTCAAAAAATTTACATGTAAATTTTTTTTCGTCAAGTAACTTGTAAGTTTTTCAAAAATTAATTATTGAACTATATAGGATTATACTACTAATAATTTTAATTCATCCAAATTTACACAAAAATACCTAATATTATATTATTTTAATTTTTTTAAAGATAAAGGTAAATTTGTAATCTTATATTTTATACATTTAAAAAAAAAAAATCTTACAATTATCACATCACTCACAAACTTCAATAAATTTTTCTCGCAAATTCACTCTAACATATCCTTAATCAAAACACATCAATTTTTTCACACTTTCCTTTCATATTTTCATGTATCCACTTCCTCAAATCCTTAGACTCTTAGACTTTGTTTGCTTCAAGGGTTGTATTATTTAAGAGGAAGGATGTGAATGGATATTCATAATTTAGATAAAGGGATGTGCAAGGAAGGGGGAGAGTGGATCTACATGAATAGTAATCTCTCTCACCGTCCTCATATGCAAAGATTTGAGGGGAAAGTCACTTATGATGGTGGTGTTTTTCCTTTTTAGTCTTCTTTTTTGTTTTGCCGTTTATGCAATAATATATATAATAATATATTTTTTTCATCATAATTATCATATTATGATATTTCATACTTTATTCTATATCTTTTTTTTATAAATAAATTTGATGTACAATTCACTCTATATATAATCTTTTTTTATTATAAAATGTTCTCTAAAATATCTACATAGTTATGTATCTACATACAATCTAAATCAGTGGATATAAAAAAATTTCAAAATGTATAAATAAATATAACAATAAACTTGTATATGCTTAGATAATATTATTTTTATGATTATTTTCATGTTTCGATAATATTAACTAACTCGTCTTTTTTTTCGAAAGTAATTATTTAATGGTACCGAAATAAATTATTCAATTGTACCGAAAATAATTTAAAATATTTCAATTAACTCAAATCTACACAAAAAAAACACATCATATTTCATTATTTAAATATTTTTAAATACAAGGGTAAATTTGTAAACTTACATTTTACACTTTTAAAAAAAAACCTCACAACTATCAGATTACTCACGAACTCCAATAATTTTTCCTCACAAATCTACTATAATATACCTCAATTCAAACACACTCACTTTCTTCACACACTCCTCTCAAATTCTACACATTCACTCCCTCAAATTCTCACACATCTACTCCCTATTCCATACACAATCTTAGGATGTATTTGTTTCTAGGAGGAGAAAGACAAAGAAAGGAGAGAAAGAGAGTATTGAGGGTAAATTCCCTATCTAGCACCATTTAGACTTTTATTTCCCTAACTAGCACCCTTTTGTTTTTATTTCCATATCTAACACCCTTTTGTTTTTATTTTCCTATCTAGCACCCTTTTATTTTTTATTTCCCTATCTAGCACCATTTCAAAAATAAATAAATAAATAATAATTTATTTACTTTTTGATAATTTTAATTTTGAATGCATTAAAAAATAAATATTTTTAATGTTTAAAATAGTTAGAAATATAATTAATGAATAAAGAAATGAGTTTTTATAAAATAAAAAAAAATTAAAATGTTTAGTTTAAATTTTTTTTTTAAGAATGAAGAAAATAAAAAATTAAACCCTACAACAACATAAAAGTTGAATCTATAAACATAAATTACTATTTATTTTTTATTATTATTGATGATGTAATCATGTTAATTTCAAGTAAAAAATACATGACATAATTACAAAAAAAAAACAAAGTCAATTAGTATTAATTAATAGTGGA
>Ga0123342_1005391_pt1 | contig 18554 bp, 9 predicted proteins | sample Turbeawhitnodule_FD_89960 | JGI IMG/M metagenome (GOLD analysis project Ga0123342, IMG submission 89960) | Root nodule microbial communities of legume samples collected from Mexico - Turtle bean Mexico white nodule | ecosystem: Host-associated > Plants > Roots > Nodule | place: Mexico: Nepantla...
CCACATAAGTCTTCCTTCTTCTCCATCTATTTCTTCCATTTCCATGTCCATTTGAATTCATAAAACATGTCTTAGGCCTTTTCTTGCAATTCTATTCGGTGCTTTGCTTTTATTTCACATTTTAATCGGTTCATCTTCTTTCTTGCTGAGTTTAAACGGTTCATCTTCATTCTAGCTTACTTTGATCGGTGCATTTCACGTGAACAGTTAAGGCACCCCCAGGACGGATGATCCTAGAGATTAGGTGCACAAGTTGGTATCCAGGTGGCCATTCCGTTAGAGGTTGTACTCTAGTAAGGGAGCCTTACGCGCTAGATTACACTAAGATTGGATAATAGCGGCGCAAGGGCATTCCTACAGAAACCCTAAATGCGGGTAACAGAAACAGCGAAAACCCTAGACTATATAAAGGGTAGCAAGAGAACCCAAAAGGTACGCAGTTCTTGAGACTAGAACTATCTCACTCACATTCTGTTTCTTGGCCCCAGTATTGACTTGAGCGTCAGAGTGCAAACGGCCTCTAGGGCGCCCCTTTTTCTTTGCAGGTACAGAGTGTTTCGATTGAAGGAAAGCACGAACCAAGGCAGAGAGAATCGGGCGTGTGATCATCGTTAGAGGCACGAGGGCAATCGAGTCAGCCGGTAAGAACATTTGGCGCCCATTGTGGGGCTCGGTTAAAATTTGGTCTCATTCACAAGTATAGAGCAAAGATCCATCAATATGAGAAACACGAGGCAAGGATCCGTCGCACCAAACGGAGGGGAAAACATCACCATGCATCAGATCATGGAGATGATGCGTGCCCTTCAGGAAACGGTGGCGGCATCAAGAATTGATCAAGAACACATCCAGGTTAACCAGGTTGCATCGCAAGCAAGGAACGAAGAGCTGCATAGGACCAACGAGGAACTACGCAGGAATTTGCAGCAGGCAGGGGAACGTGTGGTGGATGAGCGAGCCCCGCCTGCACCACCCAGGGCTTTCCCAATGCCGTTCTCGCAAGCGATCATGGACGCCGTGATACCCGCCACGTTCGTAGGTCCTAAAGCCACCTTTACAGGTGTAGAGGACCCAGAGGCTCATCTCACAGCCTTCCACACCCAGATGATGCTGTCTGGGGGCTCCGATGCAGTGCATTACAAGCTGTTCATGAGCATGTTGACAGGCACAACGCTAGATTGGCTTGTTAGCCTCCCTGATGGGTATGTAACATCATTTGTGCAGTTTTCTACGTTGTTCAGAAAGCAATGCATAGCCAATCGGGCTCCCCCGCCAGTCTCTTACGATCTTTTCTACGTAAGACAGTATCAGGGAGAGTCCTTGAAGGACTACCTCAACCGATTTGGGGCACAGGTGGTGAGGCTACACACCAAGGACTAGGACATGATGGTGCACGCTTTCAAAAGGGAATCATGCCAGGACCCTTCAGTGAGTCACTCATCAGGTGTCGCCCCAAATCTTTCCGCGAGATCAAGCGTCGAGCGGTAGCCCATATCATCGCGGAAGGGGAACTCACCGAGAAGTGCGGGAGTGTAGTCCCCATCCGCCCGCGAGGGCCAAGTTGACCTCAGCCCATGAGAGTACGACAGAGAAGAAGGCCCTAGCAAAGCAGCAGCCCTACGAGCCTAGGAAGCCCCAAACCAGAGGGCGCGCGAGGGAGGATTTGCCCCTAAGGCACAGTTTCCTGGTAGAATTGAAGGAGTTGATCGCTATTCCCAACATAGAGGAGAGAGTGAAGATGCTCGCAAAAACTGACAAGAGATTGGGGCCCAACAAGAATGTTTGGTGTGAATTCCACCAAGCGTATGGCCACCCCATACGTAACTGCTTGTCACTTGGACACCAGTTGGACGAACTGGTGAAGAATGGCTTTCTGAAGGACTACTTGCAGGAACCACAGGGAGTCCAGACGTTGGCAGCACCAGGGGGTGACCAAGGGCACGAGATGCCCATTCATGGTGAAATTCACACCATTTCAGGGGGTTTCTTGGGCGGAGGATGCACCGCTTCTCAGCGGAAGAAGTATAAGCGAGCAGTGATGACGGTAGAGGTGTAAGAGGCAGACCAGGCCCTTGACATCGATCTTGTCTTCACCGAGGTCGACCTCCGAGATATTCTCCCCCACGACAATGACCTAATGGTGATCTCGGTAGTGACTGCAGGGAGGAAGGTGCACCGTGTCCTGGTGGACCAGGGAAGCTTGGCAGACGTGATGTTCTGGTCGACCTTCAACAAATTACAGTTGTCTCCCGACCAGATGAGGCCTTACACTGGCTATCTGTATGGGTTTGTTGTAGACCAGGTAGGAGTGCATGGGCACATAGAGCTGAGAACCACCTTCACAGATGGTGTCGCTTCCCACACAGAGAATATCAGATACCTTGTTGTTAACGCTCCCTCAGCTCACAACATACTGTTGGGTAGACCTGCCCTTAACAGGCTGAGAGCAGTAGCATCGACAAGGCACATGAAGATGAAGCTACCTTCCTTGGGCGAAACAGTGATCACCATCAGATCAGGCCAAAAGGAGGCTAAGAGGTGCTACGAGAATAGCCTCAAAACAAAGAGAGGCGTGTTCACTGTCACCACCCGGGCCCCAATTGAATAAAAGGTCGTCCGCGCGGAGGTCGCCTGGGAAAGGTGACCTAAACCAGTTGGAGACGTCTTGGAGAGGGAGATCGGTGGCAGAATGTTCAAACTTGGCAAGTCTCTAGGCCAAGGAACGCAGGACCAGATTGTCGAGGTCATAGCACAACACTTGGATGCCTTCGCATGGTCCTCCTCGGACATGCCTGGCATAAACCCCGACTTCCTATGCCATTGCCTTACAATGGACCCCCAGGTCCGACCTGTTCGCCAGAGGAGGAGAAAGTTCAACGAGGAGAGGAGGCAGGTCATCAAAGAAGAGACACGGAAGTTGTTGAGCACCGGCCACATTAGGGAGATTCAGTACCCAAAGTGGCTGGAAAACGTGGTGCTGGTGAAGAAGGCCGACGGGAAGTGGAGGATGTGCGTAGACTTCACAGACCTCAACAAGGCCTGCCTAAAGGACTCTTACCCCCTGCCAAGCTTTGATGCTTTGGTAGGCAGCGCCTCGGGTTGTAGGTTGCTCAACTTCCTGGATGCCTTTTCTGGGTACAACCAGATCAAGATGCATCCCAGGGACGAGTGCAAGACGGCGTTCATGAAAGAGTTGTCTTGCTACTGTTACACAATGATGCCCTTCGGGCTGAAAAACGCAGGTGCCACCTACCAGAGGCTGATGGACAAGGTACTCACGCCCATGATAGGGCAGAATGTACAGGCCTACGTGGATGATATGGTGGTGACCTCACAGGTGAAGGATCAACACGTAAATGATTTAGAAGAGCTATTTACCACGATAGCCAAATATAGATTGAAGCTTAACCCTGAGAAGTGTGTGTTCGGGGTGGAAGCGGGCAAGTTCTTAGGCTTCCTATTCACCGACCGTGGGATGGAGGCGAACCCTGAGAAATGCGTCGCAATCCTCGCAATGAGGAGCCCAATCTCAGTCAAGGAGGTGCAGCAGTTGATAGGGCGGATGACCACTTTGTCCAGATTCGTATCAGCTGAAGGGGACAAGGGTCATCCCTATTTCCAGTGCCTGAGGAGGAACAGTAGGTTCATCTGGACCAGAGAGTGTGAAGAGACGTTCCTCAAGCTGAAGGAGTACCTAGCCAGTCCCCAAGTGTTATGCAAACCGCGGCTGGGTACACCGCTTCGCCTATACTTTACGGTCACTGATCAGGCGATCAGTTCGGTCCTCGTGCAGGAACAAGACCAAGTGCAGAAGCCAATATACTTTGTAAGCAAAGTATTGCAGGGGCCTGAGGTGAGGTACCAGACCCTAGAGAAGGCAGCTCTAACAGTGGTGTTCTCGGGGAGGAGACTCCGCCACTACTTCCAGAGCTTTACTGTAATGGTGATGACAGACCTTCCTATCCGCAAGGTCTTACAGAAGTCAGTCGTTGCGAGAAGAATGCTACGTTGGGCAGTAGAGCCATCAAAGCTCGACGTACAGTACGAGCCCCTATCAAAGACCAAGTTTATGCTGACTTCGTGGTATAGCTCTCCTCAGCACACACGCACCATGAAGAACCGGACTTCCGATGGGTGCTCTCTTTAGATGGGTCCTCTAACCAACAAGGTAGCGGAGCTAACGTCATCCTGGAAGGGCCGAATGGGCTATTGATCGAGCAGGCCCTACGGTTCGCCTTCAAAACCGATAACAACCAGGCAAAGTATGAAGCTCTGATCGCTGGCATACTGTTAGCCAAGGAGATGGGTGCGCAGAGTCTGCTGGCGAAGAGTGACTCCCTACTAGTTACAGGTCAGGTGACAGGGGAATACCAAGCCAAGGACCCGCAGATGGCAGCTTATCTAGAATATGTCCAAGTTTTGAAGAATCCATTTGCGGTATTCGAGTTGGTACATGTCCCTAGAGAGCATAATGCCCAAGCTGACTTGCTAGCTAAGCTCGCCAGTTCAGGCAAGGGGGGCCGACAGAGGACCGTCATCCAGGAAACCCTGAAGACACCTAGAACCTTCACCGCAAATAATTCGGTGGGGGTCCATCAGGTTAGCATGTCGGGAGGAGGGAAGAGGAGTCATCGGTCACTGTCTCAAGAGACAATGAGAACACCCAGGATAAGCGCATACCCAATTCTTGGGGAAGAGTCATTGCAAGTCTACCTGGTTGAAGGAGGAGAAACCTGGATGACGCCCTACAAGCGTTACCTAGCTGATGAGATACTCCCGCTGGAACCCACAGAGGCCAGGAAAATAAAGAAAAATTCGACCAAGTACACCTTCATTGACGGAGAGTTGTTCAGACACGGGTTCACCCACCCTATTTTGGTATGTGTAAGTGGCGAGCAGTGCGCACGAATAATGGCATAATTCCATGAAGGGATATGTGGGATTCATATCAGTGGTCGATCTCTAGCATCGAAGGCCATTCGTGTGGGATACTATTGGCCAACCATAAGGGAAGACTGAACGAGGTACGCACAACAGTGCAAGCAATGTCAGCAACACACTGACTGGCACAAGGCGCCACCAGAAGAGCTCAGATCGATTTACAGCCCTTGGTTGTTCCATACCTAGAGAATCGATATACTGGGACCTTTCCCTTTGGCAATACGGCCAATGAAGTACCTCGTGGTCGCCATAGAGTACTTCACGAAGTGGATAGAGGCCGAACCAGTGGCGCAGCTTACGACCCACAAGATTCAGCACTTCGTGTGGAAGAACATAGTATGTCGCTTTCGAGTACCGAAATGGTTGGTGTCTGACAATGGCACCTAAATCGCAAGCCAACAGCTGGGAAAGTTGTGTACAGAAACTGGAACAATGCAGGTGTTCACATCAGTCGAGCACCCCTAGACGAATGGGCAGGTTGATTTTGCCAACCGAGTCCTGCTCAGAGGTCTGAAGAGAAGGCTGGAGAAGGCCAAAGGGACATGGGCAGAAGAAGTCCCTAGAATTGTGTGGGCTTACCACACCACTCCCCAGTCCACCACCAGAGAAACACCCTTCAGCTTGGTGTATGGCTCAGACGCGATGATTCCCGTAGAGATCCAGGAGAATTCGCCACGCTTCCAGAACTTCGTGGTTGAAGAGTCCAATGAAGAGAGAAAGGTGAACCTGGATCTACTGGATGAAGTAAGGGAGGAAGCAAGAATTAAAGCTAAAGCCTTGAAGAGAAGGGTGGAGTACAAGTACAGCTCCAAGCTGAGACCTCGCCAGTTCCAGGTCGCCGACCTGGTGATGCAAAAGGCCCACCCATACCAGCTAGAGAACAAGTTGTCCCCCAAGTGGACTGGTTCTTTCAGGGTGACAGGGGCCCTTGGGAACGGGGCATACAGGCTTGAGACGTTAGAGGGCGGCGCGATTCCTCGAACATGGAATGCGACCAACCTCAAATTTTACTACAGTTGAATATTAGCATTGTACGCAGTTTTTAGAGGACATTCTTTTTCCCTTCCAAGGGTTTTTTAACGTGGTCACCCAATAAAGTTTCGATTGAATTATATTCTCGAATATTTTGTACAATGCAGTTACGAACCATTCGCTTGGGTTAGAAATCTCGAGATAGGGAAAGGTAGGTTCGTAGAGAACATCTCCTCTTCGAGTGAAAACGCCAAGGCTGAACAGTATGGTTCACCAGTAAAGTCCTCTCTCACCCTTGCGCGAGGATGAAGTCCGCTACGAACCATTCACCTGGGTTAAAAGTCTCGAGATCAGGAAAGGTAGGTTTGTAGAGAACACCTCCCCCTCGAGTGAAAATGCCAAGGCTGAACAGTATGGTTCACCAGTAAAACCCTCCCTTGACTTCATACAGCAAGGACGAGGTCAGTTATGAACCTTCCCTATGGGTTAGAATTCTCAAAGGTGGGCAAAAAGGTTCGTAGAGAATGCCTCCCCCTTTGAGTGAGAACGTCAGGGTTGAACAGTACGGTTCGCCAGTTAAAATCCTCGTCCGCCCCTATGGGGTAAGTGCGGGGTCAGTTACGAGCTTCTCCTTGGCCTAGAAGTCTTGAGTTGGGTAGGATGGTTCACAGAGAACGCCTCCCTCTTGAGTGAGAGCACTGAGATGGAGACAGTATGGTCTAACGGTTGAACCATCCTCTACCCAAGTGTGGTTAGATCGAGGTCAGATATGAACTTCTCCTTGGGTTAGAAGACTCAGAGTTGGGATAGGGTGATGAGCAGAGAGCGCCTCTCTCTCGAGTGAGAACGCAAAGGCGAGGATAACACGGTTTACCAGTGACATCAGCAAGACATCTCCTTACTCAGTAAAGTAGGAGCGAAGTCAGTCAATGGATCTCTCTCTTGTAAGGCAGGTTTGAAGAGCGGCAAGAAGGAATTCCCTTATCTTTGTGTAACCAAGGTAAGGCCAGTTAAGGATTTGTGTGCACATCACCACTACCTTAAGCCAGTAAATGGTCGAGGAAGGTAAGGTCGAGAAGTTGGTGGACAAGCGTGCTACCTAGAGTATGAATGTTCGTCAGGCGCATTGTTAGCAATGTTAGTGCGAGACGCGACAGTTAGCAACCAAAGCAAATAAATCAGATTAAGGCTAGCAGGTTCAAAAATAAGACAAAGTATATAAACATATTATATATTGTTCATTAGAAAACGAAAGTCTTACTAATTGAGCAAGTTAGATTCGGGGCGCGAGCTACCCATCAACGACCTGTTTCGACGTTGCAAAGGGTGAGATGTCCATCTCAGGGTGCACGCAGGTAACCTGAGAAAGGGAATCCTCGAACCCTGCCTCATATGCGTCATCGACATCCTCGATGAGCTCCGCCTTAGTCTTTTTTAAGATCTCGGCCTGTTGGGCAAGCTCACCCTCTACGCGACCAAGCTGGACTTCTTGTTGGGTGGCCCTTTCTTCCAGTTTGGCCATCTTGGCCTTCGTCCCCTCTGCCTACTCTTCAAGGTCGATTACCATATTTCACAGAGGCAGGATCTTCACCTCCAGCTAAAGGGCCTTCTGACCCTTGTCAAACAGCATCTTCCTGGTCTCTTTCTCCGATTGATGGAGGCTACTCAACTCTTGGGTCAAGTCTGTTTCGCGGTTGGCGAAGGTCTGGGCTTGGCGAGCAAGTTCTTCCTTCATCCTTGCCTCGGCCTGGCTCATGAAGGCGAGAGAATTGACAAGGAACTCCCCAAGGCTTTGGCCCATGTGCTCCCTCAGCAAGTCTCCGCCCAAGGCCTCCGCCGCCTCCTTCTCTTGGAAGCATTTGAGGGCATGTTGGAGTATGGCGGGGAGCTCAGGGGCAGGGGGCACTTGGTCACCCCCAGGAGCGCTTTCCCCTCGCCTTCGAGCGCGAGGAGAGGAGGCACTGGGGGGATTGTCCCTGAATGAAAGCGGGTGATCTTCGGTAGCAGAGAGTGAGGTCGCCACGACGCCCACCCTTGGCCTCTTGAAGACGAGACCCTCCTCGGTGTCCTCGTCCTCGGAATCAATCGCCACCACCCCTTTGTTCTTATCAGCGGGGGCGGGGCTGGGCGAATCTTGTGCAACAACTAGAGGACCAGCGGGGGCTTAGCCGCCTGCATCAGTAAGTGCCACTTGGCGGCGAGCAATCAGCTCTGCCAGCCTGTTCCTCTTCTCTTCATTCAGCACCATACCTACTCCAAGACAATTAAACATGAGAAAATAATCCTACACAGTGTGCAACAAGCAATAAGAAGCACAAGAGCCACAGTATGCAAAGGGTAAACCAGTGAATGCACAAGCAAGAAACGAAAAAGTATGTGATGTATAAGCTAACAACAGATATGCAAAGCAAGGCGGGGGAATAGTAGGAACATGTACCAATGTAGCCCTTGAGGTCTGAGGAGCTATACTCGTACTTAATCAGTTGGGCGGTGTTAAACACCGCTCCCAAGCTCCCGAGAACTTGGCACAGTTCGCGATTAGAGGGAGTCAGCTCCTTGAGACTCCTATGCTTCTTAAACTTCAGCTTCCCCACCCAGTAGAGTGGGAACCCATCTAACAGGGTGGGGTCGTGGGCGCTGCAGCACACCTTGAAGAACTTCCCCTTAAAGCCCTTATAAGATTGCTGGAAGAGGGTTAGGAGGACTCTCCCCGCCACCCCGCTGAAGCTTACCCAAAGTTTCTTCCCTGGGCTCTTAGCCTCGAAAAAGTGGAGGAAGACATCCACCGAAGGAGTGTGCCCTAGATGGTTGCACAATATGGCGAACGCCCTCACGAAGGCCCAGCTTTTGGGATGCAACTGGGCGGGGGCCACATTTATCTCAGTCAAGAGCGCCCGCTCGAACACCGTGAGCGACAAGCGGAGTCTAATTCGCTTAAAGACGGTGGAGTATAGGAAGAAGGTTTCTCCACCGCTGGCGCGATCATCAACGCATATCGGTTCGCCCTTCGCGCAAGGTTGAACCGATACGTAGGTATCACTTTCCCTCCTAAATACGCGGCCCTTGGGATCAGACTCGTCATCTTGATGTTTCCTCACGTCCTCACTGAAGGTGAGCGTGGAGGTCTCGGTGAGGAGTTCATCAGAAGCCCAAGGGTATAGGGCTTTGTAGTCAACGTTGGGAGGAGGGTTGAAGGTGGTTTTGGTTCGGGCCATCTTGAAGAAAGCTAAAAAAGGGAGAAGAGAAAGGAAGAAAAACGAAGGTTCAGAAGGTTCAGAAGAAGCGGCGTGACTCGATGAACCAGAAAAACAGAGACTCAAGAAAACGAAGAACACAAACAGTGTAGAAGCAAAAAACCTAAAGTGCAGAAATCTTAAATAGACCCAGAGCAGTTATCGCATGTTATGGGCAGCGAAATCGTGAAACGAAGGCAAGGCACGAGATAAAAATCATACCTTTAAAGAGTTGGAGGTTGAAGGTCGTGATTGATGATGAAGGAGAAGCGAGAGCGCTCGAGCGAACAGAGAATGATCGAAGAGAGTTTACAGTGAAGTGATGGAACAGTGAAGAAGCGCGGGTTTTTGAAAGAGTTAACGTAAACAAGGGAGTGCAAGCGGCAATAAGTCCTGGTCGTTGATCCATCCACGTGTGCGCAGATTAAAACAAGTACGGAGAGACGTCACTACGGTGCACTGTTCATGTCCTTTCACCCAGTGCCACGTAGGTCGTCAAGGGCGACGACTTAGTCTCTTCACTGAACAAGTTAACAACTCGAGACTGGGGGGCTTGTGTACCCACCAGTCCTCGAACATCGTTGACTGCTAGTAATGGTGGGTCACGTAAGCTGGGTCCCACAAGTGACATGAGTCAGTGTCTCACAAGCGGCACGAGTCAGGGTGCCGATTAGTGGTCGGATGTCGATCACCAGGATGTGCCAACATGTCCTCGGCAACAGAGTAAGGCTGATCTGACATCGGGCATCGGTGACTCAAACAGCTAAATGGGGCCACAAAAGGTGGGTCCCAGGAAACACACCAGTTATCAATGAAACGCCCAGAAGTAGAGGGAAGCCTAAGTCACAGAGTGCCCATTCAGGCGCAACACAAGTAAAGAACCACTGGAGGCGCTAAGGCCCGTTAGGGTTACATTTCCCAGGGGCAGCCTGCATGCATGGCATGTTAACAGTTAGGGCACCCCTAGGACCGATGGCCCTAGAGATTAGGTGCACAAGTTGGTACCCAAGTGGCCATTCCGTTAGAGGTTGCACTCCAGTAAGGGAGCCTTACGCGCTAGATTGCACTAAGATTTTGTAATAGCAGCGCAAGGGCATTCCTGCAGAAACCCTAAATGCGGGTAATGGAAACAGCGGAAACCCTAGACTATATAAAGGGTAGTAAGAGAACCCACAAGGTACACAATTCTTGAGACTATAACTATCACACTCACATTCTATTTCTTGGCCCCAGTATTGACTTGAGTGTCGGAGTGCAAATGGCCTCTAGGACGCCCCTTTGTCTTTGCTGGTACAGAGTGTTTCGATTGAAGCAAAGCACGAACCAAGACAGAGAAAATCGGACGTGTGATCGTCGTTAGAGGCACGAGGGCAATCGAGTCAACAGGTAAGAACATTTACTTTTTAACTATTTAGAATGTTGTATTTGGGGTTATACCGAAAGAATTTTTTCTATTGATAAATAAAGTTGTTTTGCTTAAATTTAGTTGTCAAAAGGACAAATTTTTTAGATTTGACCATTCATTTCGAGTTAAGAAAGTTTATGCAAAGGATATTGTAATACAAAAGTTCTCTAACGGTGATCTTGACAGTGTCGTGCATGTTTTGTTTACATTGTTGCATTGTTTTGAACTTTGTTAAGTATATTGTGTAATGTTATTGTTATTGGTGTTTCTTTTTTCAATGATCTCTATTCTCAGAAGAAAGGAGTCTGCAATATAAAACATGGCAAAGATGATGAGTATTGTTGGATAGGTATGAGCAATTTTTTCGGATGTGTTGCTTAATTATTTTAACTGTGTACTTATTTTTTTTAGGATTTGTTAACAAAATTTTCAAATGATTTACAATCCTAAACCATTGATGTAGGCACTTATATTGTGCTAAACAGTCATGTTGCAATGGCATGGCTTAAAAGAGATTTTTCTACGCCTAGTCAGACAGCGGATGATACTATTATTGTTAATTATTATTGGTCACCTTTAGTTTATTATTCTCTTATATCTGTTAGATTATTCTTTCTTTTGTATAACTAACTCTTTTTATATTGGACTTCTCACAGGGGTCGACACTGAAAGAGTGCTTCAAAGAACAGGGAAATGTTTTTAGTCTTAATTTTTATTGTTTAGTGTTTATATTTCTTATCAACCTTATTTATTATGTTTTGGTAATTTCTATAATATGTTGCTTAATAATATTTTTATTTTACTTTAAAAGGAATGATGTACTGCATATTGTTGAAAAATAATATGTTTGGCATTATATTGTATTATATCTTACTTGGGATTTTACACTTTTAAAGTTATTAACAATTTCAGGAGGGAAAACAACTCATTCTACATTTTGCATTCCATTGCTAATAAATGAGGAATCAACCTACAACATAACTCATGGAAGTCTTCGAGTTAGATTGTTGAATCAAAATAAATTAGTTATATGGGATGAAACTCCAATGATGAATAGGTTATGTTTTGAGGGATGAAAATGAAGAAAATGGTCATAAACCTTTTGGGGGTAAAGTCATTGTATTGGGAGCACATTTTAGGCAGATTTTGTTTGTTGTCAATAATGGATAAAGATATGACATTGTCAAGGAAGCAATAAACTACTCTAAATTATGGAAACATTTCAAAGTCAACATACATAAAAAAGTTTGTTGATAGGGTACTTCAAATTGGAGATGGAGATATGAACTTAAATGAAGTTGGTGAAGCAATTGTCAAAATACCTGAGATCTTTTAATTGAAAATACTAAATAACCTTTATTGAATTTCGTTTAATTTGTTTATCTTGATTTCCTATAGAATATGACCTCTGTTGGATTTTTTGATGATGGCAAAATAATTTGTCCTAGAATGAACTTGACTCCTTCTGATTCAGGCCTGCCTTTTAAGTTTCAAAAAAGACAATTCCCAATATATGTGTGCTTTGCGATCACAATAAATAAAATCCAAGGTCAAACCCTTTCTAAAGTTGGCTCATATCTACCACGTCCAAATTACTCATGGTCAGTTATGTAAAACAAGGTGCTTTGATATCTCCAAATCCAAGTGGAATGCATGAAGACCCTTGCTGCTAGTTGTGTGTCTGTCTATAGTATTTGAATTTGTTAATTCACTATGTGTGACGATCCAAGGTTGTTTGATTTCAATCCTTTTGAAAAAGATATGTTTTCTAAAGTGAAAAATCAACCTGTTGAAATTTCGATTCAACCGGTTGTTTTACACTTAGTGTTCTTGAAAAGGATTTGAAAAAGCTTGACTTTGTTAGACTTTGCTGTCAAACAAATTTAATTGATTGATTCATGTTTTCAATCGATTGATTTTCTGAAAACCTTTAACAGAATTCTGTTAAGTGGGTTTAATCTGTTTCAAATGATTAAAACTGATTATGGTTATGGAATTCAATTCTTTGACCAACTGTTTGGAGTTGAAATAAGTTGTTTTGCGCTCGTGGATGTTAATCAACGAAGAGAAATCATTCTAATAAGTGTTTCAAGACTTCAAAGAGCTTTGGATCATTCTCAAGTGTGGAATAGGATTGTCTTGTATTCACTGTGCTTTAATCTTTGATGTATCCAGGTGTATTCCATTCCTTTCTTTCTTGATCACTATAATTCTGGGTGAATTGGTGTTGTGTAGTTTCAGAGGTTGTTCTGAAAACTGTATGGTATTTGCCAAAGGTGGTGTGTGTTCTTGAAAGGTTCAAGATACCACTTTGGTGTGTTGTGTGTAATCAAGGTTTTGATTACTTAGTGAATTCTCAATGGTTGTTGAGGACTGAATGTAACTCTTGGTAAAGGGTGAACTAGTATAAATATCCTGTGTTAATCTCTCTATCCTTACACTCTTTAAATTTGCTTTTGCTTTTATTTTCACCATTGATGATATAAACAACCGATTGTTTCACAAAAAGAATCGGTTGATTTTCTGCAATCAAGTTAAAAACAATTTTCTAATTGGATAAACTGATTTTTAATTGATTGATTCTTCATTGTCTTTCAATCTACCTTTAATATTTGTGAAAATCTTTCATAAACAATTCACGCCCCTTTTGTTTAAGGTCTATAATTCTAACAAGTTATACGTTGTTTTTTCCAGAGTGAAATATAAAAAAGGGTTGAAAATCTTGATTTTGTATGAATGTGGTATACAAGGAAATATTTGAAAATATTTGAAACATATTGTTACAACCATACATATTAGGTATTTAATAAAGAACTAATTTTATTTATGGTTTCTTTGTTATGATATGTGAAGCTAACAATGTCTATCCATTATTTTTTGTAATAACAGGTTTCTTTCATTTTTCTATGTTTAACCGTTCCAAGAAGAAAATACTAGAATCTTCAAAGGTATAAATCTACATTTATTGGATAACTTCCATAACTATAATTTTTTAAATTTACAATTTTTTTAAATCTATATATTCTTATTTGTGTTATTTCTAGGAATGTTAATGTACTTTGTAACCACAACTGTGATTATCCACTATAAATTGTAATCCAATCATTATAATTTACATAGGTTTTCTTACGTACTACATTATAATGACAATGGTTATGCGTAAAGTTTATTTATTTTTGTATTATTTTAGTTTGCATATAACACTACACGACATATGAACATTTGTTTTTTTATCAACGTTCGTTCTCAGATTATGCAATCAAACACAAAATTATGTATTAAATGTTAATGTCAGTTTAAAAAAGTAAATGCAGTAATGCATAAACTCTAGAATATTGTGGTTTGTTAATAAACTCAAGCAACACAGGTAGCAAAAATACTTGCTCAATATGGCATAGACAAACATGAATATATATCTTTGTTACTAAAATATCTTATATCATTTTATTTTATCTTAATTTTTCTGACACTACTAACCTCAGTTGTATGTTTGTTTTAAACTATCAAGACAAAATCTATGAAAGGTACTAAATCATTGTTCATATCTTATAATTGTTTCTTTGTGTATTTAAGGTTATATGTATTTGTAAATCTAATTTTTTGTCCACGTTTTTTTTTCATGTAATTCATGTGTTGTGCTAATCAGATGTGTTGACATTAAATCTCATATTTTTCAACACTCAAATTATGACAGCTAAAGAAAAGCATATATGTATTCTATTTTCTTTTGTTTGTTCATTCTGTTATGTTGTTTGACTAAGTACCTCTTCTCTAACAAAGCTTTAATCAATCTAATATATTATGAAATACCTCATAGTTCAAAATTGTTATTGTGAAAATAATTTATGTTCTTTCGTGACACTTATTGCAAAATTGTGGTATACAATATTTGTTACATATAGTTATGAAAAAGTTATTAAATTTCAATTTCAATACTTTTCTCTAATTGACACTTTGTTGCATTATTTCAAATTTGTTTATTTAATAATATGAAATGCTCAAACATATGTTTAAATTTTTTATATTTTGGCTTGCTCTCTTATTAAGAATGCGTTCACTTCTTTCTATGTGGCTAACATTCAAAACAAGACAGCTATACCAAAATATTATTCTTAAATTTTGATTCTTCACTACTCTATCATGTTTATATGTTGTCTAAAGATGCAATATCCTGTATTTTTTCAGTTGTGAATGAACTTAATCAGACTCATAGATCAAAATCAAATTCCATTGAGAGTGATAATTTTGTTACTAAAAACAAATAAATAAATAAAAGGTATATGTTATTAATATACTACTTTATCTGTTTATTTAATACACCTTATTTAATTCTTTCTTTCACCACACACAAGTTCGAAATCGTTTCCTTTTCAAAGTAGGGACTCTTAATCAGTTAACATGTCATACCCAACTGTCTGTATTTCTCATTTCTCTCTAAATTCTCTGCATTTCTGTTGTCTGTGTATTATTCAATTAAGGAAAAATGTTGAGCATACAAACAATTATCACATCGTATAATAAGGGCTTCTTTAGGTGCACGAATTTCCAACATCAGGTATGTTATTTTTCCTTTTATCAATTGTTACTTTTTCACTCTTAACAAGTTTAGATAATATTTAGTTGTATATAATTATTTAAAAGGAATTTGGCAATAAGGATAGTGTATTTGATGTCTAGTTTAGAGGAAACCATAAAGGGAATGTACATACAGTCAGCTATAATATGGACCTTCTTAAACCACGGATTACCCATGGATGGTCAGACTTACAAAAATTTTATGGTTTCAAAGGAAACTGTCATATTCTTTTTTGATATGTGGTCCACTCTTATTTTTATATTACTCCGTTTAAAAGACAGCCTGTGTCATCTGCAGTCACATACATAGATCTTCTAAAGAGGAATGAACCTGTTTTCGATAGTCCATACCATCATTTTGATGTAACCCTTGTTGGTTATCTCAAAGATCTCAACTAAATGTGTTTGATGAAGCCGTGAGTAGAATCATAAAGTGAAGATCTACTGCTTCATCAGAGTCTAGGTAGCTTAGTCAAGTATATAAATGTCTTTCTTTATCTTTAATCCTGAGTAATGATGAAAGGAATCAAGAGCATCAAAAGTTTTCAATCAATCAAATTGGTTATATTTTGATTTCCGGAAAGTGTAGATTTTCAATTGATTAAAATTGTTTTCAAATGATTATTTGTTGTTTTGAAGATCAATTTTGGTTAAAAAACTTGAAAAGTTTCAGAATTTTTTGCTAAGTATTTTACAACTGAAAACCTTATTTTAATTTGTTATATTTCAAGTTTGTTCATTTTAAATATTTTTCTTTTAAGAAATTTTTGTTTTGAAAACTAAGTGATTTTCGTAAAATCAACCAATTGTTTCTGGATTTAACAAGTTGATTTTCTCCTATGTAACTGATTTTGTTTTTAAATCAGTTCTATTTTATCACTATATAAAGGAAAGCTTAGTTTTCTGAAATATATATCTTCATTACTTACATACATACTTTTGCAAGCTTGAGAGGATCAAGTGTGAGAGAGTTTATCTTTGATAAAATCTTTGAGTGTTCTTGGTGTTAAACTTTCATCATTCTCTAAGGCCAAAGGTTTTCAAAGTGTGTTGTGGACTTAGAAATCCTTTTCTGAGTTTCTTGGTTCACAAGCAAAGGTGAATTCATTTCAACTCTTTTCTGAGTTTTATAAGGTGTGTTTTTGGCCCTTGTAGAGTTCAAGAGTTGTTCTTGAATAGTCTTTTTGTAAAAAGAATTTCGATTTAGTGAAATCCATCTTAGTTTGAGATGAGATTGGATGTAGCTCAGTTTTGAGTGAACCAGTATAAATCTTGGTGTTCTTTAAGCTTTCCTCTTTACTGCATTGGTTTTCTGCATAACTGTGCCATCTGATATAAATATCAATATGTTATCTTAAAAAATAATCGATATTGTATTTTTCTTCTACAATTTTTGGTTTTATTTTCTAGGCTAAGCTGCTTTAATGCTCTAAGTTTTTTTATTGTGTATTTGTGTATCTGAAATTCTGAAATAGGCTATTGAAGATTGAAATATATTTTGTCTTTATTGAAATCATAAATTTGAAATTCTGAAATAGGTTATTGAAGGTTGAAATATTTTTTGTCTTTATTGAAATCATAAATTTAATTTGGTAATGTGAAATTTAATCTGTTAATTTTTCTTGACTATCATTTGAACCAGAATTTGAATTTGTTCTTTTTAGATTTAATATGTTGTTCCTGCGAAACTATAATTGGAAACATAATCTGTTGTTTTTAAGAATTAATCTGTTAATATTCTTCTTAAGTGGATATCTTGAAATAGTTTCAAATATTGCTTAAGTGAAAATATTAACCTTTTGTTTCTGGAAATAATCTGTTTTAGTAGTATTTTTGTAAGAAAATTTCAATATGTTATTTCATAAAACAATAATTATTTTTCTGTCAGAATTGACTCAATTGTCTTTTACAAAAATTTACCTAGGTACGATTCACCTCCCTTTTGAACTTAGAATCTTATTAATTCAACTACCTTAACTCCTCTAAATTTTCAATTAACTTATTTGGTGATTTCTGCTTTGCCCTTTTATTTAAGGGTTTGTTTTAAAAAATTATGTGATCTAAATTATGTTAATATTACCTTGCAGGATTTGCATCCTCCATTTGCTACTTATATACAAAGTTGGAATCTGAAATTTATTAACCTTCATGAACATCTCAAAATTGAAAAGCACAAAATAGTGAAAGAAAATGGGACAAATAAATCAACAAAACTAAACCCTAAACCCTAAACCCTAAACCATCTCAAAATTGAAAAGCACAAAATAGTGAAAGAAAATGGGACAAATAAATCAACAAAACTTGGAGATGGATGGAATAATTTCTATAAGTTAAACTACTTCAAAGAAAGTGACAAGATTGTCTTTGAAGCACAAGTCAACGAAGCAAATAACGAAATTCAAGTTATTCTCCTTTTGTGATGAATGATTATTTTAGATTATTGTTTCTTACTTTGTTGAGATTTAAACAATAACTTTCTTAAATTCATGTCTCACATTGTTGAGACTTGAACAATTTATGTTTACGTTTAATGTTTATGATTTGTTACCTTATTTTTATTTTTATTATGTTTAGTTTCTTTTATGTAAACATGATTGATGCTTATTTTCTAAGATTCATATTGCTTTGCTTTTTGTGACATTCTCATTTTTTAAAATTTTGTCAAGTTTAATTATTAATTTCAATTATTGTTTTTTCATGTAATTTATACTTCATGTAATTTTTACTTCTTCTAAGTGTTTTAAATTTTTAATTATTATAGAACTTATATTATGTTTTATAATGTCAAACTTAATATAATAGCCAAATTATAATTTTTATAATATTATAATGAGTGAGAGAGAGAAAGAGGTAAAATGGTCATTTTGAAAAATGTGGGGTCTGCCAAGAAATTATGAGGGTGCAAGAAGAATAAGCCTAAAATTTAATATAAGTTGGGTGATGAAGAAAGAAAGTTAAAGAGAAATAAAATAAAAAATGTGTTTTCATTTATTAGGTCATTCTTTCTTTTGGTAACCTTGTTTGGGAGGCTTCAAAGTCTTCACTTTCAGATTCCATTCCATGATATAATTTATGTGTAGATCATATCCAAAAGTGTGGAAGAATGAGTTTACTTTATAGTTTAAGTAACTCCTTGTATATATATTGTACCGCCCTGGTAGTCGGAAGTGATGACGTGGCATCAAGCTACAGTGTAAGCGTGTTGACAAGGCGCCAGATTTGCAGAAGGGAAGGAAGTCGGGGGGCTCGTGTAGTCGTCAGTTATTAAGTTGGCGTGCTCCGATCTCCAGCATACCAGGCGATCGCCCAGTTGAAGATGAAGTCGCCAGATGTAAACTCAGGCGACCTAGTGATTGGAGATCGCCAGAGCAAGCACATCGCCGGAGATGAAGGTGGTGCAGATTATGAAGGCGGCCGGCGAGACCACA
>Ga0123342_1005392_pt1 | contig 18551 bp, 6 predicted proteins | sample Turbeawhitnodule_FD_89960 | JGI IMG/M metagenome (GOLD analysis project Ga0123342, IMG submission 89960) | Root nodule microbial communities of legume samples collected from Mexico - Turtle bean Mexico white nodule | ecosystem: Host-associated > Plants > Roots > Nodule | place: Mexico: Nepantla...
GCATATAACTGTTTTTCTCTCAAAATGTTCAGGACAGTTCTAAGATGTTCTGCATGTTCTTCCCTTGTACGAGAATAGATCAAGATATCATCTATGAACACTACCACAAACTTATCAAGAAAAAATCTGAATATCTGATTCATATAATCCATGAAGATAGCTGGAGAATTGGTCACACCAAATGGCATGACCAGAAATTCATAGTGACCATACCTTGATCTAAAAGCAGTCTTCTGAACATCTTCCACTTTCACTAAAATTTGGTGATAACCTGAGTGCAGATCTATTTTAGAAAAAACAATTGCCCCATGCAACTATTCCATCAGATCGTCAATTCTAGGAAGAGGCTATTTATTCTTTATTGTTAATTTTTTTAATTGTCTATAATTTATGCATAAACGTGATGAACCATCCTTCTTCTTCACTAATAACACTGGAGCTCCCCATGGAGAAACACTAGGTCGAATGAATTGTTTCTCCAATAAGTCTTCTAGTTGTTTCTTCAATTCAGCTAACTCTGTTGGTGCCATTCGATATGAAAAAATTGACACAGAACCTGCTCCAGGAATCAAGTCAATTGCAAACTCTATCTCTCTTTTTGGTGGAAGTCCAAGAATCTCATTAGGAAATACATCCATAAATTCCTGAACTACAAACATCTCTTTTTGTACTTTATTTGTAACTATAGAACAAGCCAAGAACATAAAACATTTTGCACCTTATTTGATGGAAGAGGCCCCAACACCAATCCTTTGAAAGGCCACCTAAATATTAAAATAAGGCAACCACTAGAGTTATGGTCAAATAGGGGCCAAGAGGACACATTTTTACATGTCATAAACTCTAGTGTAGAATAGTTTTTAAAGTAGCATAGTTTAATTTATTTTTGTAATTGTGTTGAAACATGCAAAGAGACACCTAGAAGGCTAAATCTTAAGTTTAATTAGGATTTCCTAATTAAACTAAAGTCCAGCCCACACATAGACATCATGGAGTGTAAGTTCTAGGCCTTTCCACACATGGAAGGATTCTAGAACCTACCTCCACATGTGTGCTCTCATTTAGGCGCCAACTTCATTTCATTTTGTGCACATTTGGCTCTTCATTTTCAGCCTCCTAGTCCTATATAATGAGAGATTGGGTGCTGAAATTGTAAGATTAATTTGAGTAATGAAATGCTGTCATTCTTACTCCCTTGCCTAAAATTTCTTAAGATTTAGGTCTCTAATCTTCAAACCTTTCACCTACAAAGAATCATTGTTGCTCTTTTATATCACAACTCCAAACCAAGCCCTTGCTGGATTTGCAGATCATCTCGTGTGTCCACCACATCTTTCAAATAAATATTTTAAATTGTTTTGGAAATGTTTCTATGTAATTAAAAATTATATTATGTGATATTATGGGAGGATTACTCTAATGTATGGAAAAAAAATTAAATTATAAATTTTGAATAGAATATTTTCAAAACATGTAATTTGAAAGATTTTGAATTAGATTATATTTTCTGAAAAATTTAAGAATTTTAAAAACTTAATATTTTTTTTATTTAAAAAGTTATTCTAAGAAGTAGAAGAAAATATTAGGTGAGAGAAATGACAATCTCTTCCTCTCCAGAAGTACATTATTTGATTACTCATTTGTTGAAGTGTTTGATTACCTTTTAGACAGTTTTCAGACACTCTTATTGTAAAATAAGTTAACTTAAATAATATTTAAGAGAGTGAGCATAAATTTATTTTGTAGATATTGCAGTGTGAAATGAAGTGTGAGTAAGCACTTATGGCCACCAAAAAGCAACATGCTAAATATTGTATGATTTCGAAAAGTGTGGCGTGGTATTGAGGAAGTAAAGAGCAGGCAGAGTAAATAATGAATGCACCTCTTGTGGTAATAATCCAAAAGAAGCAATAAAGTTGAGAAGAATAATAGTATACAGTTTAGTCCCTTATGAATAAAGGATTTAAGTCCTAGCTGTATGAGGAAACTATTTCGTTTGGAGACTTACCTCAATAGATATTAATCTTTGAATGTTTGCTACAAACGCATTTTAATGTTCTGACGAGAAAGGGCTGCTCCCAGATTTTCTCCCCAACATCTCTGATCAACACAACTTCAACCAAATACAAATTTAGTTTGAAGGTGTGGTAACTAAAACATGAGAAAATAAGGACCACGGGATCAATTAAGTTATAATGAAGAAATTATAACTTCCAAGGCTCGGTCCAAAAGTTAAATTTTGTAAATCCTGTACAATCATAAGGGATAGGGCAAATTCTTTCTACACCCAATATTTTTGAACCTGCATCCAACACAATTTTAAATTTCGAAAATACCTTTTATTCTGAAAATGAAAATCTGAAATTAAAATTAATACATTTCAAAAAAATAGATCCTGAAGAGCTTTTTGTGTTTCAGAAATAAAAATCCAGAAAAAAAAATTAAAAACCCATTCTAGATAAGAAAATCTGTAATACAAAAATTAATATTTTCAGAAAGCAATTGCCAAGAGATAGTTACTGATGTTGGGCTCATTAAACATCATAACGTACAAAAGAGGATAGGAACCAAACTCCATAAAATTTTTAAGTCATTTTTTACCTATATCTTCTGACTAATAGTTTTACTTCTCTTACAAAAATTTCATTTCCCTTTGAAAAAACAAATACTAACTTCCAAATGTCAACACGCAGAAAAATTAAACAGGTATCAAGAGTAAGATTTAATTTAACAAAATCATGGTGATACGTGCTTTTTGGGGCACTGTTAGTTTACTGTTATAATAAACTAGTTCTGTTTTCTGAATGTTCGTACACAAATACATTGGAAATTGTCTTAGAACACATTTATAAAAACAATCATGAACAGTTAAAACACGCGACAGTTTTCTGGCGTGTAGCAACTATTTTAAACCACTTTGAAAAATATTTTATTGATAGATTAAAGCTGAAATATAATATGTTTTAGAAAAAAACTTTAAACGGAAAAAAGTGTTATCAAAGAAAGCCTTGATTTTTACATTCAAATAAAACATTTTTTGCAAAGCTAGCGGCAAATTGTTGAGCAACCTAAAAGGAAATATGCATTCTACCAATGCCTTGGGTATAAAAACCCATGAACATAAGAATACCTACCACGCAGATACCAATTCAGTACGATGTACCTTCATAGCTCAAGAAGTTAACAATTGATGAGGGTCCCAACGAGCCCCATGCAAAAATAAAAACAACCAAAAAGAAAGACTCCACAAACTTGGTAAGGCTTTCGAGGCTTCAACGGCAATGGCCATGAAATCCTGGCGAAAGGCAATTAACAGCACCGGCATGAACCATATGCTCAGCTTGAAATTTCTACGTCTAAGAATCTACAATTTATAAGAACCCATAATGACAGACCGATAGAATAATAGCATAAGGGACATATTCATAACAAGGTATATATTATCCCTAAACCATATTGTAAAACTACAATACTAAAATATGTAATGAGAATATAAATCTGCAAATGTAATTAACGGAAACCCAAACTGGACCCTGGAACTATCCTGGCAGTTAAAAGCCAATATTAAACTCTAAAAATGTCTTAATAATGTTTCAGGGCTCTCAAAACCAGAATTAATCGAAAAGCACTCAATAATGGGTCCAATAATACCCAGTTTTGAAAGTGCATCCTCTCATGCCAGGGTCCAATAATACACCATTCACTAGCTTAGCAAATCCTCCCATGCACCTGCTTGTGCCACGGCCACACTAACCTGTAAGAATACAAACGTCAGCAACAGCAACAGCAGCTACAAATCATATTTTGAGCCAAAACACAATCAGGCATATATCACTACATGAATTAATACAAGGTATCCAGAAAAAAAGCTTAATCAAAACTTAATAAAAATGAAGATACGCCAAAATTGAATATTTCACAAAAAACACATACATTATTGGCTTATCACAACAGATTTGTCATCCATAATAGAAATTAATTACAATATGAAAGTCCTTTGTGAGAAAGGAATAATTTGTCTCCCCTGAAACCAAGTTGCAGTAGCAAAGTATTACATTTAAAATTATTCATATTTATCTCCACATTTTACTCTTGCTTGGATTTGGAAAATTGGCATACTAATTACGGAAAACAAAAATTCTGTCACTCACCACTGCTATTAGCCACAATTGTAAACACAATCCTGGTATTTACAACCAATCACCGGCAATAAATTGCCTGATCAATTTGCGGTGGAATCTGCTTTATTTCAGTTCCAAGTTCCTGTTCAATCCTATATCTGAACGAAAGAGGAAATTGCATCAGAAAACTACAGCAAGTGTCTCAAAAAATCATTCAAATGTAAATTACATACAAATTAAAGCGATCCTCATATGTAATCAAGTTCACTGCCAGCCCAAGGTGCCCAAACCTCCCTGAACGACCAACCTGTCATCAGCATAGCGCCCTTTAGAACATGTACAGATAACTAGTATCTAAGAAAATGAGTTAGGGAGGGAGCGACCAGAAATTATACATACCCTGTGCAAATAAGTCTCTGAGTTCTTGGGAAAATCAAAATTAATAACAACATTAACAGCCTGAATGTCTATTCCTCTAGTAAAAAGATCTGCAAATGTTTCAGATAAAGAAACATGAAAAACTTCAATTATTACAATATATGTAAAAGTATAATATCTAACCAAAATTTTAAATAAACATATAAATTAAATATACCATGACATAAGTGCACAACACCAAAAAAGATAAAGATTATACAATTAATGATAACTAAATTTGCTTTTGAGAATAAAGCAACCAATATAATATCCCAACAAAGAAATCAACTAAAACGTAATAAATGTTACACATAACCATAACTAGTAGGATAGGTATTATTCACATGCAACAGGGAAAAATGTGCTCATTTATAGGATGGTACTAAAGTGTCAGTAACATACCAGTACAAACAAGATTTCGACATGCACCATTGCGGAAGTCATGAAACACTCTGTTACGATGGTCTTGCAACATCTTTGCATGAATGTAGAAACATGAATACCCAAGTTCTGTGATTTTCTTGGCAAGGAGTTCCACACGATTCACTGAGTTGCAGAAGATGATAGACTGGTTTATTTGCAGCTGCAATAGAAGACTTCAACATCAACAACACATTCACAGGCAGCTATAAGAAAACCAAGAGAACAAAGAAAAATCAACCTTAGAAAATAGAGTATTTAGGCAATGGACTTTCTGTCTCTCTTCCACGAATGCATAAAATTGCGTAATACCCTTCAGAGTTAGCTCATCCATAAGGTTGATGACATAAGGTTTATGAAGATACCTATCTTTGAAATCCTTTACAGTAACTGGAAATGTTGCTGAAAACATCAAGATTTGACGGTTTGTAGGAAGAAAATGAATCAGCTGCTCTATAGAAGGTTGGAACTCCGGAGACAGAAGCTTATCAGCCTGGCAAACACGCAAACACAGAAAGCTATGTTAAGCCTCATATAGATAAGTAACTTAACCACTAAAAACATCCTTAAAAGTACCATAGAAAGAACATGCACAAATGATGGAAGAGAAAATATATTTTTTCAATATTTAAAACATAAATGAGAAAAACAATTAACAAAGGCATTTCCTTCTACTACCGATTTGCACATTAGATTATATTTGTGTGATAACATTCAATCATTATTCTTAACTTAAACTTCCCAAACCTCTTTAAATATGAAATATATACAAACTGTTCATTCTTCTCAACCAAATTATATATATAGACAAGTGGCATCCAGGATAAATGTATTTACCTCATCCATAACAAGCATAGAGCAATCTTTCATAATACAAACACCTTTCTTAGCCAGATCTAATATTCTTCCTGGAGTTCCAACTAGTAAATGAACTGGTTGATATAAGCGCATTATATCATCTTTCAGGCTGGTACCACCTGTTGTAACCATAACTTGAATTTGCAAGTGCTTTCCAAGTTCTTTACACACTTGAGAAGTCTGCAAAGCCAATTCTCGGGTTGGGACCAGTATAACAACTGCAGGACATAAAAATACATAGAAAACATTCAGAACATGCAAAGCCAATCATCATGCTTATTGAAATAGTCAACAACCATGAAATAGCTTAAGATAATGCAGAATTAAATCATGATTCAACAATGCCACAAGCATATACAACAACTATTTTCAACTGTAGCAACAAAATCAAACTGTGTCCTTCATATAAATAAATTTTAAGGGAAAACTTGCCAAAACAAGGTATCCATTAGTATAGTTGAAATTTCAAAATCTTGTATCTAAATCATAGAGCTTTTGCTAAAACAAGTTGTCCAGTAGGGAATAAAGAAAAGAGAAATAAATTCTGAATTTAACAATGTTCAAACTTGATGCACCCTTGCCCAGCTTGTTAATGCGACTCTCTAGCTGAACCTTACCAGTCATAAATCCTATTTTCCTTTTTTAGTAGAACAATGCTTACAATCAAATACAGGCTACCGGATATGCTTATTGAATTGAAACATCATTATATACAGTTCTTTGAACAAGGTTATGAGAATCGAGGACTAGAGGAAGAGATCAAACCTTGAATAACATTATTATCTTGGTCAATTTTTTCCAATGCAGGAATGCAAAATGCAGCTGTTTTGCCAGTTCCATTTTTAGCCCTAGCAAGAATGTCACTGCCAGTAAGAGCAATTGGAATGCTTTCTTCTTGGATGGGAGAAGGCCTTTCAAAACCCTTCTCATATATTCCCATGAGCAGCTCGCGCTTCAAAAAGTAATCTTCAAATTCATTTCCTTTTGTTGCTGTTACATCCTGGAGAGCAAAATGAAACCAGATCAAGACCAGCACATAAATATGTAAAAAAAGTTAATAAAGTAGCTAAAATGACTGATCTGTGAATGGTATTATTTTATTATACCTTTCCAAGTATAAGAAATAATAAGTGAAATATTATATGTAAAATCTAATAACATAATAACACTCAGAAATCTAACATTAAGGGTAAATGCCATTGATAGCACTAGTTACAAGGAATAAAACTAAATACATGTCAATCTCTAGACAAGGTATAAATAGTTCAAGTAGTTTGTAAATTCTACATGTGCAATTGTATTCTAAATAACTGACACTAAATTACCAAATGTTCACAAGGCACTAAGAAAAGACATGATACATTGATATTGTGCCAGTTACATTCTATGACAAGAACGATTTTCATCAATAATTTATAATATATTAACGTATGAAAAATGGCTCCATACTAACAAGATTATGCGGAACAAAAAGTAAGACTTATCACAACTAAGGTCTTATGCTCTAAGGATCTCAAGAAAATGTGATTAATGCAAAATATACATAACCAATGACTTAAGGTATAACATGATGGTATTCCATGACCTTACCTCAGTCTTATAGCGTGTATCAGCTGGTGGAATCTTGAGTCTTGCTTTCCAATCTTGTGAACTAACAGGAAAACAAAAAAACAAATGGTAACATGAGAATACACTTTTCTTTTGGAATAACAGAACCACTAAAAAAGAAAAATAATTTCATCTAGTAGTCAAAGAACAAAAATGATACATTGTGATAACCTATTGTAAACACATAATATCACCAAAATAAAGGTAATTAATATCCTAATGGCAACTTATAAAACATATAAACAATAAAACTTGTTCCAAATATTGTTATTAAAATTGTATAGATTGTGAAACAGTTTATGTGGTTCGTTTCAACTCTGAGACACAGCTATTCAGATCACATTTGAAATAGAAAATGGTTGCATTCACTGTTTTTTTCTTGGTCAATTTTCAGGATTCAAATTCCAAATCAATGACCAAGGTTTCAATTCAATAATAAAAATTTAGGATACATTCATTAGTAATACTGCTGAAAGTGTAATGAAAAGCCTAAAATATGAAACAAATATCTAACAAGCATAAATGAATAAGTACACTAATTGCCTATAGAAAAAAGGAAATTGCCTAACCAAATAAAAATAGATCATCGATGTCATTTCCTCTTATGATGAATTGTTCACTAAGTACAAAATTTCAGAGGGTTGACCAAACAGACAAGGAATCATGCAAAACAAGGTAAAAGTGGTTAACATTTCAGTTCTGAAAAGAACGCAGGCAGAAAAATAGAATGAAGGCAGGCAACAAAACTTCATGATTAGGCTGAACAGACAAAGGAATATCTGATTTAGTCACACTAAAAGAATACAGGTTCCAGTAATACCAGTGTTATCAAATGCAGAATATTGGAGAAAACAATTAGTCCACTACATCATATAGTGGGCAAATACCATATATATATATATATATATATATATATATATATATATATATATATATATATATATATATATATATAGAGAGAGAGAGAGAGAGAGAGAGAGAGAGAGAGAGATAGAAAATCAAAATCAAGTTGCACGGAAATAAAAATTGGAATAATATTATTCAAAAGTTCAATAGGCCAAAGGCTTAATGAAGACGACAAGAGGATGCAGGACAACACCCATTGCAGCCACAGCAGCAGACTGTCATAATCACGGGTTCCTAAGAACTCAACAACACAATAGCGCTAGAGAGGCTATTTAACAGCACAGAGTAATGCACTATGGCAACATCAACCATTCAAGCCACCATTGGATGCTAAAATAGCCTCATTGCAACAATGCAGGAATGAAAAACCCTCCACTCAAGGGCAGCAGGATCACAGCCATTGGACCCATATAATTATGGCAAAGTAACCAAACCATTGAAATGTTCAAAAACAGCTTTCACAATCACACACTTGAAAACAACCAACATCATCAGGCAAGCACATTGCAGAAACAGCACAACCAACCACAAAGCATAAACTAAACAACAAAAACATCAGCTCAACCCAAACCCTAATCACAACAAAACTAGAAGCCAAACAACGACAACACACGAACCTCGAATCCACGGCTTCAGACTGCACGGTCTTCTCGACCTCATCGACGGCATTGGCGTCTCTTCTCAGCCACTGCTGCTGCTGCTGCTGCTGCGGCTGTTGGATCAAATGCCTCTGCACGTAATGCGGTTGTTGCTGGTACGGTGGGCGAGGCTGAAACGCATGATTCTGGTTAAGGCCGGGGTTCTGGTTGAGGTTGGGGTTGTGGCCGACGTTCGGATGGAAACCTCCTCGCCCAAGCCCCATCCCGGGAGGGTACCTCGCTCTATTGTTGTGGTGGTTCATCTCTCCGATTCAAAACCCTAGAAACTCAATCTAACCTAAACTACCGAAAGAATTTACAAATTAACACGAAAACTACGTCTCAATCTGATATCATACAGAAAGAAAGGGTTAGGGTTTGGAATTGTTCTGTGAAATGAAAATTGGAGCCGAAAGGATTGGGAATTCCAACAGATCTAGAAGGAAAGAGGGTTTTGTGAGGTTCTTAGAGTTCAACGGACAGAGAGAAAAAGAAGAGAGAATTGTCTTATATATATCTGTGTTGGTTTTGGAAGGGTTAAAGTTGAAAGGAAGAGAAGAAGTGAACAAAACACAGAAACTAAGAAAAATAATGAATGCAGAAGAAACCTCCAATTTCCTTGTTAGTTCCCTCTTCTTTCTCTAGGGTCTACCAACTTTTTTTTATTTATTTTCCAACTATTATTTTCTGGACCCTCTTCTTCCTTTTATTCTCTAATGCTCCCCATTCCTTTTTCATATAAATATTTACTTTATTACAAAATTAAATAAGCTTTTATTACAAAAATTATCTCTGTATGGCCCTGCAAAATTTATTTCCTTCGTGTTATATTAATCAGAGCTTATTACATATAGTATATTTCTTACATTTTATAATTATCTCAAAATTTATTTGGTTAAAAATTTATTTATCTGACTGTGAAAAAACTTTTACATCAAGAATGCATGCTTATTAAGGATTATATTTTGAAATTATATCTATAATATAGTATACATAATTATAATTAATAAATACAATTAATATATAATTAAATTTCTTCTAGAAATTTATTATATTCATTAATGAAATACATTTATTATTTTAAAAATTTAATACATTTTTTAAATGTTTTACTTTTATATATTATCATGTCATAACTTATTACATTTATTAAATATTAAATATTATATACAACTAAACAGTTTCTTATATTCATTCAATGCAATTTATTAGTTTCATAAATTTAATTAGTATTTATTAAATATTTTTGACTTTAGATAACCATTTACATTTATAACATATTTGATTAAATAATTTTATATTTTATTTTTATTAATTTATTTTGCTATAAAATAAGATATAAGTTCTTATAAAGGCTCAAATCTATGTATCACAGACACTGATATGACACGAACATGGATACAAAGATACGTATAATATCTAAAATGTAGGACACGTGGACCACGAATCTATATATTATATAATTATGAGTTATATAAATTGACAATAGAGATTTATGTGTATTAAGTATGTTTTAGTTTTCTTTTAGTAAAAATAAGAAATATATTTTTCAATGATTTGTTCCTTATTTTTATAATCATAATAAAAATTTATACAATAAGTTTGAGTTTTTAAAAATTAATGTATTCCTCATTTTAAAGATTGTGTTAGACCCGTACTATAATTGTTAGAAATCCAACAAATGTTTTTTGATTTTGACATTTCACTGATACATGTCCTATGAGTGTCGTACGAGTATCGGTGTCCGATACGTGTATCCGACATGGACACTCCTCTAACTTCATAGCTCAAATAATCTTTATACTGAGAATTTTTTTTCAAGGGATTAGTTATTCTTTCAAAAAAAAATCCAGACGTTGTAAATCAAAGCGTCTGAATTTTTGCATTTTATTATCTTTATTATTTATATATAATTTATATATATTTATATTTAATATTAAAAATTGAATAACAAATATTATTATTCATATATTTATATTATTAATATAAATTTACAATTCATTCTAATTCATATAAATTCATATAAATTCATATTAGAAAACATAGAAATTTTCTAACAGCACATACTTATATATTTTGATCGAAACATAACCAAGGTTATAATTATATATAGTAACAACTTAATCATGATGGTATATAGTTAAAATATTAATTAATTTATTATGATAAATAAATTTATTATTAATAATTATAACTGCTATTATAACTGTTAAGTGAAATTCAACTCTACAATTTATTCCTATATTAATATCTATTAGAATCATTTAAAATTGATAATTTATGATTTTTAGTTAAAGAAGAGAAGAAACTTATTTATAATAATTTTTTAATAAAAAAATATATTTTTAATAAAAAAATATTTTTAAATTTAAAATTCTAAAAATAATTATTAAATTAATTAATTTTAAGATCTATTCTGTTTTTCTTTATTTATATATTTTTCATCTCTCACAACAAGAAATAATAATGGTAGAGTCTTCAAAAGAGCGACACATATAGCAAAAGAGAGACGCTACAAGGGGGTTAGTGTGGGTTTAACGTCCTAATAGAAATGGAAGGTAATCTTTTGGTGGCTATGCATTAGAGACAGCCTCCAATGGGACACAATTTACAAGGTAGTGTTGGCTAAACGTAGGTTTGGGGGACACTAAAATTGATATAAAATTAAATAATTAATAATAAGTGGACTTTAAGCCTAACTCAACCTCATAAATACATATCTCTCACGTCGAGGCTACCAACTCGTGCGTAAGACTATATATTATGGCTAGTTCGATAACAGACTGATAGCACTTGGCCTAATAAGCCCAATAAACAATCGCTATGATAGACTCAAAATGACTTTCTATATTAAGGACTGAACTTTAAACCTAACTCAACCTCATAAAACTAGAGGTTTGCACCCATTTATATACTATGAAATGTCATAATCTCTAGTCGATGTGGAATCTTTAACAATAATTAAACTTAGTGTCGTCGTTGGGGACACTACGTGAAAAAACAAATGTGAGTAAATTGTCGCTATTGGGGACACTACTCAGGAAACAAATATTAGTGTCGCCTGGACCTACGCTAAATGTAATAGAATATTAACTTGCATCCACTTTGTGTCCCCATTTTAGACTCGATATTATTTTTCATTGCATCTACTTTGTGTCCTCATTATAAACACTAACTTATTATTATTATTTTAATAATTTTTAACTTGCATCCACTTTGTGTTCTCATTCTAAACTCAATATTATTTTGTCAATTGTTTTCATTGCATTTACTTTGTATCTCATTCTATACGCTAACTTATTATTATTAATTTAATAATTTTTAGTGTGAGTTAAATGTTTCCATTGTGGACACAACATTTGACATTTATTTTTGTCTCCAACTTAAGTAGACTTCACCCTTACTATTAACTTTTTTTTATAGCCCTCACTTTTTGTTCGGAGTTAAAATGAATTTTTCTTTTAGTCTTATCTATTTTTAAAAATTGATGTTTATATCACATTACTTTTATAAAAATAAACAAAATTTGAATGTGAAATAAATTAATTAGCATTTATTCTCTAAATTGTCAAGATGTCATTTAAATTTTTTCACGCATTTTGCAATCATAATTTTAATTTTGTACACATTTTTATTAATTTACTAAGTGGATATATAGTAAAAATAACAAAATGGGGACAAAATGATAACATTTTATAACAAAAGGAATTTGTTTAAAAAAATCATTGTTATTACAGAATAATAATATATGAGTCTTGTGAGTATTTTTTCTTATAATATACATTATTTGAACTTTTTTATTTAATTAATATAAGTAAAAAAAATTATTTTATTAAAACTAAATTCATTCATTAAATATACAAATAAGAAGGAATTCCAAATAATTTATGTAGAAAAAAAAACCTACATGCACCGAGAAAAGTTTAAATAATTTTAAAACTATATTAATATAAATTTTATTCCTTTAAAATATGTTTTATGAAATATAATAATTACAAAAGAATATATTAATGTATATCTAACATTTTTTGAAAATAATATAAACTGATTTTTTGAAATAAAATTAAAAATGACAAATTTTTAGTTTATACTTAAACATGTCACTTTTATCTTAAGTTTTTATTTTTCTAAGAACAAAATAAAAGTAAATAAAAAATAGAATAAATTTAATTAAATAGATATGAATATATTATAACTTTAACTATTTTACATTTTATTTAATTGAGAATCTGTTGACGTAGAAAGAAAATCTAACTGGGAATCTATTGTCGAAGAAAGAAGTTGAACAAATTACAAATAGTCTACTTTGTTGCTTCATTGCTTCAAAACCCTTTCTCCATTTCTTCATTGCATCTCCATACTCTACTTTGTCGAATGTTGTATTTATTATCAATATCTTGATTATATATCTTAATAATTTACGTTCAATCCTATTAGTTAATTTATGATTTTGATTGATTTGGTGGCAAACTTGTAAGTATGTAGTTGTGAAAGGTTTTAAAAAAAAATCTTATTACTTAGATTTCAAACATTGTTTTTAAGGATAAACTATTATGAAGTTTAATCTGATTTATATAGTATTATTGTAAATGGGATTGTTGATTATTTGCTTGAGATATGTTATGAGTTGTCTATGTTATTGATTTAACACTTTGAATTTGGGATTGACGTGTTCAAATACGGAATTGTTAAGTTTAAATTCATTAATTTATATTGGATTGGATATATTTTAGGAAAGATTTGTGTTGGTATTGGGTCTGCGGTTGACTATTGACAAATATTGTTCTATTTTAGAAAGTTCATACTTAAATATTAAGCAACCCAAATTTTATTAGACTTAAGTTCATGAGATTCTTAGTTTTCTTTTTGAGGTTTAATACATTTATTTATGTAATACTTTTCAAATTTTCGTGCGTCAAACTAAAGTTTATACACAAAGTAGTGAAGATTGTATTAACAATACTTGTATTGAATCTTGAATTGTCCAATTGGTTGGACAATTTGCAAAAAATATCCATTTTTTATTAGTTCAATAATACATAACGATTAACCTACATTTCATATATTTTACGTAATTTTTAGATATTGTTCAAGTTATAGGTACAAACCCAACAAAGGTTTTGTTTTATACATATACATGGTTGATGTGTTAGTTCTTGCAACTCGAAACCATGACCTAAATATATCAGTCATTCAGTTTTGGATTATGCTTTAACTAATTATATCTGTAGGTTTTTTCTGGAGTTTGTATTAACGAGGGGAAACATGATATCTATGGATTCATGAATCCCAATTTAATTAATCCAACAAGAAATAAGAATGCTGAAGCCCAAACATAAATCACCAACTGTCTTCATATGGAGAAAAACAAATATATTTTGCCCTTTATATTAAGGAATAAGTTCATTAATAAGTCGTCAATTATTAATATTTTATCCTTTAAATTTTTACTAATTGTTTTCATAAATGACGAAGGGGTCACTGAGAATTACTTGTGCTATTTGCAAATGATAACATTGGTAAATTTTTTTATTAATTCTTTTAGTCTTGACACCTAGAAAAAAAATTACCATGAAAGTTCTCTTAATTTGCATAATATATATATATATATATATATATATATATATACTTGTTTAGATTAATAGGGCGTAGATAATACCTATTTTTGGTTGGAACAATTGTTTTTCATCCCTCGGTCGCTCCTCTTTCGCCTTCCTTCTCGTATTTACTCATTGGTGTTCGTTCGCTCCTTCTTCCTCTTCTCGTACTCACCCCTTTGTGTTCGTTCGGGAGTTAACTTGCAAAAGATTTTTCTACGATAAGTAAGTATTCTGTATAAGAATATATAATAATGTATTTGATGAAAGCGTACTTTCCTTTATAGAGGGTTTATTTATAATATTTAGTCATGAGTCTTGTTGTGATAAACCGAATCTATCAAATATCAATCTTATCACCATACGTTGAAGAATATTAACATTTAATATTAGGATTATAGTTTAAACTAATAAGATGTGTTGAGCACAGTTAACAGTTAAAAATAATATATTTTGATAATATTTTTTAATAAGATTATAATTTAATATATGATACATTGAACAATATTAACAGTTAGAAATAATGTTTTGATACAACTGTTTTAATTAAGATTATAATTTAAATAAATTGGTATGTTAAACAATATTAGTAAAAATATTATGTTCTGATATAATTAAAATTAAATATGTGATGTGGTATATGATATAAAATTTTGGATTAAAAATATAATTTAAATATGTTATATCGAACAACATTAGCAATTAAATGAACTTGATAACTTTGGAGATTGAGATGCAGGATATTGGGTGTTAAGTGTGAAGAGTTCATGAAAACAATCTACAAATATCATAAAAAATTTAAATTCATTTTAAAAATATTTTTTTATAACTTATTTGTATTACTGAATATTGAGATTATGAGATTTCATAGTATTGTCAAGTATTGAGATGATGAGGTCTATAGTGTATTGTCAAGTACTAAGATGATGAGGTTTTATAGTGTACTATTTAGTATCTAAATGATGAAATCTCGTAGATGCTACAGAGTGTCCGATGGAGGATCATCTGGAAGGACACATATTGAGCCTTTAACTAGAATCATGGCCAGAAGAATAGAAGAAAAAGAAGGAGTTAAAAAAAATATAATTTTATGCAGAATTAATTTTTAACTTTTCTTCCAAATTTCCTAGTCTTATAAATTTGTACAAAGTAGTATAGGCTTTATTTTGGGCTTGTATTTCTGCCATTATCTTGGGCCATGTTTTAGACCAATTTTCATGAGCCATGTATTGGGTCAATTAAAATAGGGTGTAAATAGAAAAGGAAAAAGTCTAGCTATAGTTACAATAAAGATTTGAATGAAATAGTTCAACAATGTGTTAGGATAGAAAAACGAATTACAAGAAGGACTACCTTTAAATAAGACTATCTTAATACATCATATTCCAGGAGAGATTTTAAGAGGGAATGTTACTCCTCCAAATCCAGGTATGAAGGGTCACAAGAGGATGAAAGGGAAATAAAAATAGAAAAGTCTTTTCCTGTAGTTGAACCAGATATAGATATAAATTGTTCCTCCATAGAAAATACAAATGAATGTTTGATTGAAGAGGAAGAAGAAGAGGAAACCAACAAAGAAGAAAAGAATATTTTATAGCATAGTTGAGAAAGATTCCTTAAAGGGGGATTGCAATACTTTGAACTTTTTTTTCAATTATATAATGCTCATTCTTCTTCACAAAAATCTCAAAAACAACACTTTGTGATGTTGTTGCCTAGCTTGGGCAGTAAACAACATAAAATAAACAAAAATAGTTTTGAAAAATGTCTTATGTTTTTTTTTCAAAAATTTTATAAAAATAAATGACCTTATTTTTGTTCTATTTTCTTTTCTTTTAATTTTCTTTCAATAAATAAAATTATCTCATGTTTGTTTGATGTGTATTGTAAATTGATATTTGATCCATGAGGAAAATTCTATTGGCCTCAAATGAGAGTAGATGTTCAAAGGCATTATTTTAAATATGATGCTGACAATATTGAAGAATTGGATTTGAGGATATATCCTTTTTCAAGAAGGAGGATCTGATGAAGGACCATTCGGAAGGACACATATTGGGCCTTTAAATAGAGTCATGGCTAGAAGAATGGAAGAAGAAGGAGTTCAGAAAACTCTATTTTTATGGAGAACTAATTTTTAACTTTTCTTCCAAATTTTCTAGTCTTATAAATTTGTACAAAGTAGTATAGGCTTTATTTTGGACTTGTATTTCAACAATTATCTTAGGTCATGTTTTTGGCCAATTTTCATGAGCCATGTATTGGGCTAATTAAAATAGGGTGCAAATAGAAAAAGAAAGAGTCTAGCTAGAGTTACAATTGGGTCTCCTTGGACCCAATGCAACTCTAGACCATTTGAATAGTTTTTAAAGTTAAAGCTTGCACATTGGTTGTCCATAACACTTTAAATACAAGTGTTAGTCCCCTTATAAAACATATTTGAATTGATAATGAAATGTTGTCCAAGTTGCTAGCTCATTTGTCTTCAAATTTTCACTCTCAAGTTTGCACTTCTATTAGTGTTTAGCTTGAATCTTCTCAGAAGTTGGTCACACCTCTTCTAAGCCTTTATCTCTCCTCTTCATTTCATCTTCTCCACACATCAATTCAGCCATTGATGTCACTGTCAAGTCCATTCTTCCGCAACATGCAAAACTACAACAAAGAAGAAGCCAAGACAAGCTAGTTTTGCATTAAGTGTCGAGATGACGAGATCTTGTAGTGTACTACCCGAGTGTCCAAGATATTGATGTTTTGCATTGGAGTGTCTGAGATGCTGAGGTCCAACTCAACATCCCAACATCTTGACAACATACACGACAAATGTCTCATAAACGCAATTAACAAGAATCACATAGTAAACAACTTACAAATCATGATTAATAGTACTTGGACATAGTCTAGTTATTCGTACAATATAGATGACCAATAATATTATCACCATAAAAAGGTGAACACCTAAAGTAAAAGGGTAATAAATTTTTTACTTTACTACATACTCATTACTCTAATCTATAATTAACTTAAGTGTCGAAATATAATTAGAGGTACTTCTCCCGAAAACCCAAAACGGAAGACCGAAATCCCAAATATATGGAAGAATGCACAAAGAATAAACTTGACCCTACAAGAATTTCTAGGAGCATTATCTAATTTAGTTTTGGCTTTTACTTCCTGCACTAGATTATTTTGTTACGTGAACTATATCACTTAAATAAAAATGACATAAATACCTTCATAAATTTTTTTAAAACAGGGTTTTGGCTATTTTCCTCTGTGCCTTTAAGGTACTGTTTGTTTCTGCAGATAGAAACGCGCGGAAATACTATTTAGTAAGAATTGTGAGGAAAGCGTGAAATTCAAAAAGAATAAACACGTTAATCGAGAAAGAATCTTGCTTAAACTTTCTGTTTAAAACAGTGAAGAAATGCGAAGAAAGTTGAAAAAAAAACTATTTTTAATAGATTAATCTTTTATAATATAATTTACTTTTATTAATAATTACATTTTGTAAAATAAATGTTAATGTTTTATTTTAATTAAATATTGAAATAAAGTACTTTATTTGATATTAAAATTTAAATTAATTTATTATCATTTTAAAATTTAACTTTTTATATATTAAAATTTATAATAATTTATTTATTTATTTTAATTTACAATTTATTTTAATTTTGTTTACATTTTTAAAATTTATTGTTTACATTACATTTAAAAAAATAATAATAATAAAAATAAATTATAAACAATATTAATAAAAATAAATATAAATATAAATTACATTTTTTATAATAATTAAAATAAATTTATTAAATAATATTAACAGTAATAAAAAATAATTTTGATTTTGATTTGATTTTATAAAAAATATGTATTTATAAAATTTTAATTAACTAAAATTTACAAAAAATATCTCATGTTTACATATTTAATAATTTTTAAATATAATAGTAAATTTATAAACTTACATTTTTATCAATTAAAAA
>Ga0123342_1005393_pt1 | contig 18547 bp, 11 predicted proteins | sample Turbeawhitnodule_FD_89960 | JGI IMG/M metagenome (GOLD analysis project Ga0123342, IMG submission 89960) | Root nodule microbial communities of legume samples collected from Mexico - Turtle bean Mexico white nodule | ecosystem: Host-associated > Plants > Roots > Nodule | place: Mexico: Nepantla...
CCACCTGGAACTCCTGGTTCCAAGAAAAAAGTCCTAGCCGATTTAAGAGTGAAACGACCAGACTCATTTAGAATCCAATTAGGAATATCATGTTCCTCTCTAATCATGATATGATTAAAAAAATGAGGCATCTGCTGTAAAGAGAAGGGAATATTCCAATCACAACCTGTCCAAAATTGAGTGTATCCGGAATGCTAACACCATCAGATAACCCTGCAATATTTGCTAATTTTGAAAAGCCTATGATTTTTTTTTCTGGCTTCTGCTTTAGTTTTAAACTCCAATATGAGTTATTTGAATAAATGGATGATTTTATTTATTTTTTACCAGGTTTTCATAATTATTTTGGACAAGTGTTTTTTTTTAAAAAAATGTACTATTTTACTAAATATTTATATTAATTATAAAATTGAAAAAATAATATTTATAAATAAATATTTATATTTATATTAATTATAAATATTTATTATAATTATAATATCCAGATTTAATATAAAAAAAATTAATTATAATATATTTTTTAAATATTTTAAATCTCTTTTATATAAAAGAAATTAATATAAAAAGTAAAGTTAAAATTAAATTTAGTTCTTTAACTCATTATTGATATGAATATTATAGTGTTATAATATAAATTTGCTAAAATTCTGTTTGTCACGTGAAATAAAATTATTGTTAAGAACTTATTTCAATCATTTTAAGTTAAGATTTAAAGTTTAAAGTTTAAATTAAAAATAAAAATTTCTTTTATGTTATATTATGAGAAAAAAACATATTTAATCAATTATTATTTTATTGTTTTTATTTCTTATAATTATAGGTTAAAGAATTGAATTTCAAACCAATTGCCTAGATGATTTAAGTATCATGTTTTTTTTTTATATATAAACAATTGATTTTTTTTAATTTTTACTTTAATTTGATACATGTGTTAGGATATAATAAAAGTCTTAGTTTTTCTTTAACATTTATCATTTATCACCTGTTAAATAGTGAAAATAAATTTTTATAATTTCCTTAAAATCCAAAGGGAAAAAAAACTATAAAAGAAATAATTTAATAAAAGGTTATAGATTTGATTTGACATTAGCACTGATTTGATTAATAAAAGGAGGATCAAACATCAGAATTTTGTTGAATATTGCTTTCATTTTTGTTGTCCTTTATTGCATTTTGCATTTTGTTCAGTGGTTGAATGCATTTCTCATTTTCCTTAACCTTGTTCCAAACAATTTCTTTGTAGTGTATGGCAATGATATTTAGACATTTTGTTTTTCATATATACCCTTTTTTCTTTCTTCTAATTTATTATAATTTTACCCTTTTTATATCTTTTTTTTCATCCTTTCTAAGTATAATTTGACATGAGTATCATCAAACATTATCTATAAATATTTTAAAACTAGTTTTTTTATAAATTAAAAAAATATTTTTTCTACAACACATAAATTAAAAAAACTAGATTTAAAACATTAATATGAAATACTTCTAACATTTCGTTTATGTATAAAATAATTTTAACTTAATAACTAAATTTGTGTTTCCTTAAAATATTTATAGATTAATTTTTCTAATTGACTTAAATATATTTCGAATAGAATTTTGTAAATTATATTTTAAGGAATTTAAAGGTTATGGACGTGGTCCGATAGTTGATAATTTATGGGTCGTCCTCTGATCTCTAACTCACCATAGTCTTATTGGCCTACGTTTGAGGCTGGGGACATGTAAGGTCATGGGCCTCACCCGATGGTTGACAATTTATGGATCGTTTTCCGACCTGCGTATCTAACGTAATATTATAGCACAAGTTAAGAGATCTCAATCAATTAGTCTTAATCACTCAATTAAGACAAAATCATAACCATAAACGAAGATGTTAGAATTTGGTCCATATATACCAAATAACACTCTACAAAAGGGGGCATCTAATAAACACCGGTGAAGAGTATACTTATCCTCAAACCTTTAATGTTCTAGGGCGGAGGTCACCTATACTTTTGTCTAAAAGATGTTGGCGCCCACCGTGGGGCATGCAAAGTTACTCCTGCACCATATAGTCAGGATAAAGATCAGGATGAGAGGAACACGGTGAGTGGCGGCGGAAGAAGAGGCAAATGGAGGACCACCACTAGATACAACCCAAATGCTGATGGAGATGATGGAGGTGATGACGAGACAAAACGATGAACGTGCCGAAGAATTTAGAAGAGCATAGGAGGAAACAAGGCTAAGGATGGAGGAAGCATTAAGAGGACAAGAACAACTCCAAAGGAAAAATGAGGAGCTTCAGAGGCAGGTGGATGGTCGGAATGCAAGTGGACGGGTGGAGGGAAGTAGAACTAGATTTCCAACCATTCTCAAAAGAAATTTTGAATGAGCCAATTCCCATGAATTATGTTTTTCCTAAAATTGGCTCGTTCATTGGGAGCAAGATCCGAGTGCCCACATAAAAACGTTTAGGGAACAAATGTTGATCTATGGAGGATTGGACGCAGTCCGATGTAAATTTTTAGCTAGGTTGTTGGTAGGGACGACCCTATACTGGTTTTAGCAATATGCTAGAGGGGTCGGTAACATCATTGAAGGTTTTCATTAAATTATTTGTTGCCCATTTTGCGGCAAATAAAGCAAAGCATCCAGAAACAGTAGACCTGTTCGAGGTAAAACAATCCAAGGGGGAGTCGGTAAAGCAGTACTTGTGTCGTTTTAATGAGGTAGTGGTACATATTCCTCAACCAAATGAGGGGATATGTGTGGAAGCTTTCATTAGAGGTTTGAGGTCGGGAGCATTTGGAGAATCATTGGCGAAAAGGAGGTCGGAAGACATGGCGACTATTAACCTTAGAGCCACATCGTATATTAAAGTATAGGAGTTTGCTAGGAAGAAGAAAGAAGAGGAAAAAAGAAGTGAGGAAGGAACGCGATTGAGAATAGAAAGGGCAGTAATAGGAATTCGACCGATCAATAACAACGGAGGCCCTTTAAAACCACAATGAGAGGATAGGTCGGGGGAGGTTCGTATGAAAGAGGAAAACCTTCAAGTGAAAGAAGAGAAGGAAGGTCTAATTGGGTCCCACAAAGCTAACGGTGTCTCAGAAGGATATCGTCAAAGATGTAAACACAACCCAACTCTTGCGTTTTCCCGAAAAAACCACCAAAAACATGGAAAGCAATACAAATGCTTGGTGTTGTTTTCATAAAGTATATGGTCACGATACAGAACGATGTTACACTTTGGCAAAATAGATCTAAGAGTTGTTAAAAAGGGGCCTATTACAAATTTTCAAAGCAAGGACGAAGGAAGAAAATGAAGCAGGACTGGAGGGTGTGAAGAAAGACTCGGTCAGAAGAGGAGAAAGAGTCAGTCTGGAAAAAGGCACGAAAGGTCTGTGATGGGAGAGTTAAACACGATTGCGAGTGGATTCTCGAGAGAAGGTGTTTCTAGCGTGGGTCGAAAGTGGTATGCTCGGTTTGTAATGCATTTGGAAACTGAAGTAACTCCTATGCCAACTCTAAGCTTTACAAAGGAAGATTTGGGGGATGTTTTTCCCCATGATAATGATCATGTGGTCATATCAATTATCATTAAGAGTCGTATTCATAGAGTTTTGGTCGATCAGGGTTCCTTGGTAGATGTGCTTTTTTGGGATGCTTTTTGTGGCCATGGAAGGATCGTTAGAAGAGCTCGAATCGTATGAGGGGTACTGGTCGGTTTCTTAAGACCTATTGCAAGTGCGTGGCTATCTAGAAGCTCGGACGACTTTTGGGGATCTTGAAAGATCAGACAACTGATGATCCTTGATGATGAGAAGAATTCTCATCAAAGACAATCCCTAGGTCATTAAGTTATTTTGCATTCATTTAGTTCACTAATGTCAAGGTCGTCGGGAAAGCGACATGGTTGACATTGAGGATGTGACAACAAGTAGATAGGAAATCCTGCTAAGAGATATGGATTATGATCGAACTTTTAAATTTTCCTTTAATAGACTTTTATGATGATTGAAACAGAGTTAGTATTCCTCGGCCTTTCACCCCATTAAGTGAAGCCCAATAGGTTTTTTTGGAGGTTTTATATTCAAAGAAATAAAAGAACATGTTCAAACTCGAACAAAACCGAGTTGGGCGCACAAGATATGGAAGGCTCGCACAAAGGCCTAGCTATTGGGGTAAAGTTGTGCGGGTGCCACATTCATAGTGTTAAGAATTTATTTTTCAAAAGGGCTCAAGGGTAATCAGACATCGAGCTTAGTAAACAGCGTTTCGTAGAAGAAAAAAAAAAGAGGTTCATTTATACAATCTTTGCAAATAGGTTCCTCAAGTTTACAAGGTACAATAACAACATCTTTTTTCTGAGCTAGTGCGACTTAAAGATTGAGCATGTCGTAGTTTTCTAATTCTTTTAACAGAGGTAAATACAGAAACTTCATGAAGAATGTCAAGTTTGGCCCAAGGATACACAAAATAATAATCCATGAGCAGGAATGCAAAACTCAACGTGAGTGAACAGTAAGCACAACAAATGGAGGGCAAAACGCAATGCGAATGAACAACATAGCAAATAAATAGGCAAAGCACAATGTGGACAACAAAGCAGAGTGAATGAATGGTAAAGCACAAACACAAACGAATAACGACCAGAGTGAATGAATGGCAAGCAACGATAAGCAACAGGGCAAGGCAAGCAGTAGAGGATAATCAAGTGTATCCACCTACCGACCTAGAGATACTCAAAGAAGAAGACATCATTAACCTTGCCAAAGACAACCTCTTGCACTACTCAGTACTTGAAGTTAAAAATATAAGTGGTCCTAAATTTAAAAACTCACCTCTATTTATAGCCACCAAATCGCGACAATGAATCGACGCAAAATTTTGCTTCCCAACTGTTAGATCTTCCCATCACAATAGTCCAGATTACTTGAACACACATATCACCAAACATATCGTACACCCTACATGAAAACGGCATCGAAATCATATCTGCATTAAGGCTCTCAAAGCTATAAACCTTAAGAGTCAGGAGGCTAGTAGAGTTGTGTACATATAACCAAAATCCTTATCTAGAGGTCCCACCAAGGTCATGCCAAAAAATGAGAACAATCAAGAGCTCAAATTAAACACCCTAAAGAAAAACAACAATAACAGGTCATGAAAACCATATTACCAAGGACTCGACGTCTTTTAAGAATTTGGGCTCTCAACACTTGCATCTATCAAGCCTAGGGAGCTAGTGTATTGTGGATGGCCGACACCATAGGCCATGACCATAGGCTGGGATCGTAGGTTGAAGCCTAGGAGAGTGCATTCCCGAAACATCTAACCGAGGTCATATTAAAACCGATAACATGTCAGGAACCCAAAACGAATAATGAATCTTAATAACATTTAAAAGTTAATTAAATAATTTAATCTATTCATACTATTAAATATTATCCTAAAAAGACGAGATAATTTGGGTCCATTATGAATAGTGTTATTGCCTATCTTTATAAATTCATGAACACCACCCGGTGAAAGGTACGTTCTTTCGTTTCAAGCATATATTACTCTGAATATTGAACACTGACTTGAATTTCGAAAAATATTTTACAAGTACAATTCTCACTTTCACGATTATCAAGATTCTAGGAGTGTCAGGTCAAGATCTCAAGACTATTCAAGAGCAAAAGACTCATTCTCAATTTTATACATGAACCGAAATTTATGATCGGAAATATTTCATTTGTATTAAAACAAAATATTAAGTAAAACTTAGTATATAAAAATGAGTTTAATTTGTGAAATAGTATTGATTTATAAGTTTTAATTTATGGGTATAATCAATCAGAAATTACACTAGCCATCCTCGTATTAATTATGGACTATTTTTCCTTATTTTTAGTGTTTGACAACATGGATTTCCCTATTTGTGATGACATGCTATTTTGGAATGTACACTTTGTTCTCCTTTATACAAATTTGCATCTGTTGAGTGCATGGTTATGTAATAGCCTAAGATTAGTCTTTGTAGTATGTTGATATGAAAAAATAAGGATTATTTCACTCTATTGTAGAGTGAGACAAATTCCAATGTATGTACATTTAGAATATTGCTTTTTCTCACCTAAGTCCACTTATTCTTCCAATGAACAAAAATAAGTAAATTACATGAGTAGTGGGGTTAGGATAGTTAATGAGGTTTCAGATTTGAACCCCATTATTGTGTAGCAAGAAAAAGCTTACTACATAATAATGATTTGAAATTGCATTGCAGCTGTACATATATATTTGTTGATAAAATTTTCTACTGAATGCAGAAAAGTTACTTGAGATTTTCTGCTTGGTGGTAGGTTTGTAATGGGAAAGAAGTGACACTAACATGCTGTACAAATGTTCACTAACAATCATTTTAACGTTTCATGTTAACCAGGCAAATGAAATGAGTCACCAACTGAATTCCCAAACAATGTATATTTTATAAGATAAAATAGGTTGCAAAAGGAGTTAAGATAAGTCATAAAAGGGGGAAAATCCAAAAGCTTGGCTACTTGCAAAATGGATATTGTATTCACACTTTGGTTTCCATTATTAACAATTATTGGTGTATCACACTCAGCCTCAATACTCAGTATCCCACTACACCAAAGAGCAATGCTGAAACATGAGACAGTGATGGAGCATGCAGGAGTTCATCATTATGAGCCTAATGCAGAAGCCAGAACAGATGTATTCCCTGCAGATGATAGCTATGGCATGTTCTTGTGGGTGGGAACACCAGTGCAAATTGTGTTGGTTATGATTGACACAGGGAGCCCCATCACATGGTTCCAGTGCGGCCCCTGCAGCCACTGCTACCCCATGCAGCGCCCTCCCTTCAACTCACATGCATCAACCTCCTTCAGAGAACTTGGCTGCTACTCGGACACGTGTCTCATCCCAATGATGAGGGGCATTTTGGGAAACTGCACCGGATGGAGTTGTAGATACAATGTAGAATATGACATGAAATCTCAATCTCGTTCCTTTGGTATCATGGTTACTGACACCCTTAACTTTGAGGACTCCAATGTTCAAGTCAAGGACTTCATTCTGGGGTGTGGGAATTCTTATGAGGGACCCTTTAGGACTCAGTTTTCGGGAGTTTTAGGTCTCGGACGAGGTCCACTTTCAATGCAAAGTCAACTTCATGCAAAGGCCTTTTCCTTTTGCATAGTGAGTCTTGGATCGGAGAAACCTTCCTCTCTTGAGTTTTATGACACATTACCTAAACAACATGGTGACACTAAAGAATCCATTATGATTCCCTTTAGGGAGAACAGTAGATACCCTTTCTATTACTTTGTGCAGCTTGTGGGAATAGGCATTAACGGCTTCATGTTGGATATTCAATCTAGAGTTTGGGGTTATGGCTTGAACTACGATGGTGGGGTTGTTATAGACACGGGAAAACTGCTAACCTATTTGCCTAATGAAGCGTATAGTGTATTCAGGTCAGAGATACTTAGAACAGATGGAAACTTTACAAAGAATCAAGGAAATGAGGAGTTAGAGTTTTGTTACATGGAAGGTCCTTCCAATGTGTATCCAACAGTTGAATTTTATTTTGAAAACGGTAACATTGCTGGTGAAAATTTCGTGTCCTTCAAATTGAACAACCATCAATTACTCATCACACCAGAACAGGGAATAGTTTGTCTATCGTTTGCTGAAGCAAAAAATTCTGCACTTACAGTTATTGGCACTAACAATCTCCAAGGAACTCTTTTAACGTATAATTTGGTTGATGAGATTATTATCTTCACATATAATAACTGTTAGAAGAAAATAGAAGTTTCATTGTTCAGTATTTACACCACCATCATAATGAAAAGGTTGAAACATTTGAAAATAAAAGGAGACCAGCCCAATTTTTTAACTTTAAGACATAATTTTTTGAACTTACATTATATTAATTTTGTATAAAATATAGAGTATTTTGTTAAATTATCATAAAATTCTTTATTTTAACAATTTCACCTTAAATTAATTTATTTTATAGTATGTAAGATTAGATTTGTTTTAAAGGAATATCACGGACCTATACTATACAAGAGAAGATAGATAACGCATTAGCACGTCTCCGTTCTCAATAGTTTTTCTTAATCTCCGTTCTAATATATTTAATTTCATAGACGTTAACAGGAAAGAATTGGATAGCAGCTTTACAAATGCTTTTGAAAATTGATTATATAACTTTCAACAAAAAAAAACTTGCAAATTGGAGGCATAGGATGGAGCACTGATAATCATGCAGAATTACACAGTTCAAAAATGCGAATATACAACATTCATTCTAGTTTAAATATCTGTCTGATGCATCTAATATCTAAACATTTTGATGAAGTTACAAAATCCATTTCTTCAAATAAAATTGGGGTTCCTACCAAAATTTTGTCGGGTGGTGTGGGAGGGAGAATGTGGGGATAAAACACTGAACATCCGTGAAATGTCATGTCTGCAGCAAATGCTTCACAAATAACCTTTTATCATCTCTTTCCTTCCACTTTGCGTACTTTCTTCCTATGCTTCGAAGCACTGCTATCTATGTTTAGATTCACCTTCGGTGGATTGGAAAAACAAAATGAAGTAGCAACAGCCTGCGAAGTACGTAAGAATTACAAATAAAGTCTTACATGATATAATATAATGTCCAACAATTTGGCTACGAATTTTACCAACCATGGTAGAACAGACAATTATTACATAAAAATACTGCCACTGAGTGAACAAAACCTTATCATAAAATCCCCGAATGGGAAGAATTTAACAATTGCTCCTACTAAATTAAGAAAGTCAATACTGTCTGCTACTAAAAATCTTCGAACAATTTCTGCAATGCCATTGTGCAGAGCTTTACTCTTCTTGCAGTTAACACAAGGTCAAGAAGAGAGTAGAGAGAGAGAGCTTAGTATTCAGAACCAAACAAGGATATAAAATAAGAGAGAAACAAGTTAGACAAGGAAAGAAAGGAGGTTGAGAATTGCCATTAACACAAGATGTTAGGTAATGAGGGGATGAATGACTGGGTAAGTACCGAAGAAGGAACAAGTTACAACAGCTTGTCACCACCCTCGGCCTATCTTCATTTCTATATCCTAGAATCTACACTTTGATGGAATCATCTGCCAAAATCTAAAAAATGACAACCCCCACCAAATCTCTTTTTTCTTCCGTTGCCTAATGTAATTCTTTTTGTTTCAGTCATTTATTCTTATTACTCACTCAAGCATTACAGTTTAACCCTATTCTGAGATTGGAGGTAAAATAGCTGAACTTCTAGGGGCAGTTGAAATAACGTCAGGTAACATATGTACATGTTTATGCATGCACACACACAACTTAAGACATAGATCACTTCATACACTGTATGTTTCAGATCAGGAATGAAGTCATGAGAAAGCTTTACCAGTAAATCTAGGCGGTGAACATTGAATATATCTCTCATAGAATGTGCATTATATGCTAATATATATGACCGATATGCGTCTTTAGCCATATTGTTCAAATGATAGATGCCAGCCACCAACTTCTCCTGCACAATCAACAGATGGCTCCGCATAAGATAAACTGCAGCTGGTAACCATATTAAATAAAATTTTGATTGGCACGTCAGAAAGCAGGAATATACCAGTTGAGATTGTACATTTGCCAGCTTCTTATGATCAAATGCATACTCTTTCACAGGAACCTTCGCTGCCTGAAATCAAGCATAAGAATTAAAATTTAATGCTTCAGTGTAATAATCCAAGAACTTTCAAACCTATATTATCTATTATACTTTCATTTCATTGCCTCAGTAATTTCCCCTGGGACAGAAACTACCTTCTCCATATCTTACATAGGCATAGGCATAAGGCATGACAAATCTAAGGTTTCCTCAAGTGATATATATTGGAACTTTCTAAGATAAAGAAAGGGTGGGCATACATTAGAAGCATTTGTTTTATTATTCTTACATATTGTTGGGCCGTAAACTAAAATCCACCCCAGGCCCAAAAGTGTATATCTCTGAAAAACCTCTATGGTTTAAAGATTACTATGGGCTATAGACCACAAGAGAGAGAGAGAGAGAGAGAGAGGGACAGAGACAGAGACACAGAGAGAGAGAGAGAGAGAAACTGACCTTCAAATAGTGAAGAAATTTCAATTCTTCAGGAATCAGAAAAAGTAAAGCGTTTCCTTTTCCACCTTCTCCACGAGCTGTTCTACCAACCCTATGGATATATTCCTAGAAGCAAAAAAATTACATGTTATACTATGTCTTAATGCATAAAACTACAAAGATACAGGTGGGAAAAGATAGTAAACATCAATAAAGAACAGGAAGCACCTTTGGTTCATCAGGTGGATCATACTGCACAATCCAGTCCTGCAAAGAAAAGGAATAAACGTGATTAAATGTTTACATGCTCTTCATTGATTTCAAATTCACAAAATAGTTTTCCTCCTAATGTTTCTTAGAGTAATCCTGCTGCTGCTAGCTGCTCTGGTATTTTTGGGGAATGTTGAAAATTGGGCATGGCTGATATTTTCACAAACATCAATGCAGGTTGAGAGGAGTAAAGGCAAGAGTCAATACTCCTCCATGACGTTTATTTTGTTTATGCTAAGGGTTTTGTTATTGTCTGGCATTAAATAATGTGGTTTTCTTAGCATTATTTATAGCTCAGTTAACGGCTTTTTAAGAGTTTGTCATTAAGCAAATTCATAACTTTGTAGTAATTGGTTTCTCATAAGTTGGAGGTTTCTTAGGTACCCAATTAATCTGGCGTCACTGCACCCACCATTAAATTCTATATCCAAATTCATCCAGTCACCAAACAACAAAGAACACTACCAGTCAAGCAGGGTTACCTAGATTCTAGAGTACTACAGAATCCCCCTTCTTTACTTCTCTTCTATATGTAAATTCTTCTAAACAAAGATTGCATTGCTCTCTTCTAACATTTCTGTACAGGCAGTTCTGAGTAATTGCTTGCAAATTGCAACTGAAGAGTCTAGGGTGAAAACCTTAACAGTATGATACAGCCTAATGATTTACAAGCCAGAAATATTCATGTAACCTAATAAGAAAAAATGGCATACCACATCAGGTATGTCAAGTCCACGAGCAGCAACATCAGTACAGAGCAAGATCCCCTTTTCAGCTTTGCAGTAGTTGAAGAACGTAGTAGTACGGGCATGTTGTTTTTGTTTTCCATGAATATTTAAGCAGTCTAACCCAGTGCACTTGAGAAGATCTGCGTGGAATTTGACAGAGTTGCATGAAGAGAAAAAAACCATCACTTTTTTTGATTGATATCTCCTCAAGAATGAGTAGAGAACAACAAAACGCTTAGCACAGGGAACAACAACATAACCCTGTTGTAATCCTTCATTTGTCACCTACATTGGTAAGGATATGTTAGTTAATCTAATAATGCTGGAAACAAATTTCAAAAGCTAATGATGAAGATAAAGGCATCACCTTTTTTCTCCCATCATCTACATCGATATAGATAGGAGTTGTCTGAAAAGATAAGCGGGCAAGATCCTCAACCTGCAATTTAACACAAACTTTAATCAAAAAGCATGGACAATAAGTAAGAAATATGCTTGCATTATCAAGCATTCAGTCCAAGTGTATCAAGGGGGAAAATTGAGAAAGTAAACAATTAGAATTAAGATTGAGTGAAAATGAAGAACAAACCTTCTTTGTTTGTGTGGCTGAAAACAAAGCGGTTTGCCTTTTCTGTTAAATGAAAAGCAAAGTAATTAGCCGTACTCATTGTTGTCCCAGATAACAAAATAATCATATAAATGTTAAATGGAATTTTAACCTTCATTCCTAATCAAGGCCGCCAAGAGTCTTTACTTTTTCCTTCTAGACCTTTGAAAACATCTTTTTTTAGGTTGCATAAAAAACATCCATTTCATTAACTGTTCAGAAGTAATAAGGCATCTTAACTCGGAAAGCTAATTAGTGTTAATTATTTGTCCAATTTAGTTTTCTCTTAAATGATATTGTAATACTTATTACTAAGTACTTTTTGGTTGAGTTCTCCAGTTAAATAATATCACTCATAAATCACTTAGTGGTTGAAGTGCTTAGACTTAGACATGATACAATTTCATGACAGCACGAAAATTCTGTATTCCTTTTGCAAGACATGCAAGACCTAATGGGGGGAAAGGAAAGAGAAATCAACAACACAAGGCAAGAGTTCTGATACCTTTGGAAGTATGTTAATAATCTGCTTCATATCCTCCTCAAAGTTTGCTTCCAATATCCTGTCGGCTTCATCAATCACGAGGCACTGCCAAATCAAGCAAAAGTGCAGACCTCAGTATAAGAAGGATAACCAAGTCATAGACTTACATATGCATGCATCTACTATATTCCAAATATGAGATATTTAAACTCAATAAAATCCCCCAAATGGTAAAAACAGAAAAACCTATAATACCAGAATTTATAATATTTCAGCATTGAATGCCGAGCTGGCTTTCATACCCAGCTTCCCTCCCTAACAAATATTATGTCTTAAGGTAACAAGACTAAGCAGCTATAGTCAGAATGTTTGAATGATGTCAGCAAATGCAAGTTAACAAAAATGATGCAGTCCTTGGGTCCTGTGATCCTATCACCAAACAAATTTTCAACCAAACAATTCAGCGCAAGATCATTTTTAATAGTATTCTTTTCAGAAAAAATTACCAACATTCACCTATGACTTTTAGTCCGAGACCATCTTCCATTTTATCTGCTTACATAAGCATATCACCTTCGGAAGCTTGAAGGGGTATAAATGAATTTTTTACCATAAAAAATAAAAGTTTTCCCTTCTCCTCGATTTATCTTCTCAACATATACATAAAAATATAAAAAAATATACATACACACACTTTTACACAAATATACATCAAATAGACAGATTTATATGAGCTCAACAAAAAAATGTGCACTAACCAAACTATTAAACAAACAAGAGCACATACTAAGAATTAATACTAATAATATATGAGCCGTTTGAATGAACTTCTACATAAACACTTCTAAGGGAAAAAATTATGTGAACTTCTCCATAGCCGAAATTAACTAATGCATAAGCTAATCTACAAAAGTTCTCCCATAGTAACTTCTCCAAATTTAGATTTTTAACTTATACATAAGCTATTTTTAGTTTAGGAAGAAACTTATTTCACTTCTTATTATTTACCCAAACAAGTCCTATATCACTAAAACCGTGAAACACAAATGCTAATACTACTTGTCAGTGTAAGTAATTAAATACAGATAAAACTTGCGTTGTACCTAGTTAACTTAAATTGATTACAGTAAGGCAGCATCAACAGTTAAGTATGCCCAAGTTTTGTCAACCAAATGTATGCATATTTAAAATTACAATGAAGCAAAACAGGGAAAGAACTCCATGAAAGATCCACAACTCATTACCTCCAAGTTTTTATATATGAACCCTTTCGTGTTTTGAAGATGATCGAGAAGCCTACCCGGCGTCGCCACCAATAGGTTCACCCCTTTCACAATGCGCTCAGCCTCTCCCTTTCGCCCGGAACCCCCAATCACCAACCCGAGCGTTAGCGAATGGTACTTCAGCAGTTCCTGCGCCACGGCGTGCGTCTGAATCGCGAGCTCCCTCGTCGGACATATCACAACAACACCCGTTCCGTTGAGCGGCGTGAACTGAGAGTTGTACAGCAACTCCAGTGCCGGAACCAAAAACGCTAGGGTTTTCCCAGCACCCGTTCTCGCCGCACCCAGCACGTCCTTTCCGATCAGCAGCGGCGGAATCGCCCTCGCTTGAATCTAAATTTGATCAATACAATTTTATTATTATGAAAAATGTTGATCAATTAATGAAACAAAAAAGGAAAATGCAGAAACGGCGTTACCTGAGTCATAAGGTGGAAGCCCATGTCCGCAATGGCTTGGGAAGTAGGTTCGGACAAGGTAAGAGAGGAGAAAGAATCGGAACTCATGATTCCGGATGAATCGTTAGTGTTCACCTGTGTCTCTTCATTTTCTTCTTCTTCATCTTCGGCCTGTGTTAGCGTGTTATCAATCTTCACATCGTTCTTCTCCTCTTGTTTTTGTTCCCCCTTGTTTGGTCTTTTTCTCTTGCGAAGCTTCTTCTTGTTAATTTTGGTTTCTACTTCGCGCTCGGGCGAACTGGTATCGTTGTCTTCTGCTTCGGCCATGACTGCTTCTGTGGTTTTTGGTCCTTCTACTGTTTGCGAGAGCCGAACGAACAAACTACTTTCTCTATCTCTTCCAAAACCATTAGGTATTCCTTAAACCCTAGCACTTGTACAACAACAATTTTTACTGAGCTGGCAAAATGGGTCCCATCATTTTGAAGGCCCGTTCACCAAGCCCGCACGCAAAGCCCATCACATAACTGACGGACGGATTAGGCTTCAAATATTAAAATAAAACTATATTTTAAATAGTTACAATATTTGTATTTGAAAGATAAAGTTTTAAATTATTTTCTAATTATAAATTATAATTAAATATATAAAAGTGAGATTTTTTTTAATTTGTTTCATTATAAATTAATGAATTAATTCATTAAAATATGTTTTTACAATAGTAGTAATTCAATAATAAAATATGTTTTTACAATAGTAGTAATCCAATAATAAAATATGTTTTTACAATAGTAGTAATCCAATAATAAAATGTTTATAAAGTATATATTAAAGAAGTAAAAGTTTTAAAAATATCAAATTCTATGGACTAATGGGTTCGTTCATTGACATATTATTGGCTATTTGATATTCTAGTCGTCGGTTTTTTAATACTTTATTTATTTTTTATTAAGTTTCAAATATCTAACGTCAGATTTCTGAGAAAAAATTTATTTTAAATATGGATGTTTTTTTATATACTTTATGAAAATCAGTAACTTTATACAAATGAAAAAGGCTTAAAAGATAATATTTATAATGTATCACCACACACACAAAAAAAAACTTCATTGAAAAACAAAACTGATACATTTAACAATAAATAAATCATTAATATGATTATTCAATTTTTAATATACAAAATAGTTTATTAAAAAAGATAAAGTTTATATACTTTTACTATGTGGTATGGTTTTATGGCATTCAATGTCGCCTCATTTGACATGAAAGACATGTGTTCATTGAGTTCACAGTCAATGTTATGTCCGGATTGACTGTCAGACGGAATATATTGTGAAGATCTGTTGAATTGATCTTCATCATCCAAATCAAAGTCGTAGTTATCTCCATTTTCACTTATGTCGTCCACGATGTCTCTAATTATTGGTTCTTCATGCTGGCTTAGTGTTAATATGTGTTAATATGTGGGCTCCCAATAGACTCCCAATAAGTGTTAATATGTGGGCTCGAGCATGTTGAGCAATAACATCATCTGTTGCATTATGTGGCAGTTCCTGAAAAGTGTTGTTAAACCAAGATAACTTAATTGCATTTTCTTTTACAGTTGTTGAAGGTGGTATAAATCCGAGAAACTGGTCACAAAAAGATACTAAATCACCACTAGTAATCCCGGTGACAACCTGCCCATCAATAAGTAAACCCAGTATTAATTCCACATCTTCCAGAGTAACAGTTGTTTCACCGAGAGGAAAGTGAAAGGTATGAGTCTCTGTTCTCCATCTTTCCACTAATGTTGTAATTACTACGTGGTTGAAGTCAATGTGCTTAAATTTTAACAAATGTCCAAAACCATAATGATCAATTAACCGTTTGACTCGTTGGTCAAGTATATCCTCATGCTTTAGTACCCAACTTGCATGTCTTCTGGGTCTCAATAATCTTTCATTACCTTCTCATACATATTTAGTAACATGTTTCTCTTAGAGTCACAATACAGACATATTTGCGAGAAGACGATGAGATGCCATAAAATTCTAATAAAATTATTTCTGAAAATACAACCAATTTTTAGAGTACCTTTATAAATAATTCCTATTAAAATGATATTATCAATAAACATTAATTTTCTTAAATTAAAATAACGAAAAAAATATTTACATATACTAATTAAAGAGTACTGAGTATAACATATTATAAAAATATTGATTGAAAGTAATATATTATGTACCAACAATAAAAATATAAGAAAAATAAAATAACAATATATTTTTTAACAATTTTTTGTCAATGTTTAATATCAATTAATTATATTAACTTGCCTTTTTTATAAGTTGATACTGATGAAATTTCATGTTTTAAAGTATCATTTTTAAATTTTTTTAACAGAGTATAAGTATTAAATATTGTTTGTGTGTGGATAACTATTAAAATATAAGTATTCAAAGTGGAGTTGGTATTCGTAACCAAAGTAAAGGCTAGAATCATTATCACACTCCACACTTTTCTAGCGTATTTTCTGATGTTACAGTATGGTTGATGTTTTAAAGGCTAGAACCAAAGTAAAGGGTAAAATATAACTTATATTACTTGTACCTCTTTTCTGATTTAATTCATTCAACCATATTCTTTTCTACGCATGGATAACATGTGGCCACCTTACACTTTGGTCTTTTCTGTGTTAGGTCAAGAATTAGGCCTCTTTTGCCCATTAGTTATATCCCATTAAATGGAGAATAGTTCACTATTTATGTCTCTTTCTCTGCTCCATCATCAGAGATTCTTATTCTACTCCTTATTATTTATAAAATACTCTTACTCATACTCTATTATTTAAACTTGCTATAATGAAGACATTGTATGAAAATAAAAAATATTAGTTGAATTTTGTTAATGTTTTTAAAACAGATTTCAAGTAGTTAACTTTGTTTACAAATTTAAAGATATTAGTACATTAGAACTAAATTATTATAACTAAATTCTTTTACATGTAATTTTCCCTCATATATATATATAACTAAATTTTAGTCAAAACCAAGATATAATTTTCTTCTAGAATGAACAAGGGTTCAAGAGTAATGCCACCATGTAATACAAAAATACATACAGATGCATCCACAGAAAATACAAAAACAATTTATGAGAGCTAAAATATACTGATAATCTTTGTTAGCATGTGTTTGCTACTACAATTAATTAAATAATTAAAATATTATAGAGAACTTACCTTTGTGATTGAATGCCACCCTTAAGCACTCTGGAACAATGACAAAGTTGGAGAGTATTTTGCATAGGACACAGACTCTATTAAATAGAGTTGCTTGTGTGAGTTTCAAAAAATGTAAGTTTGAATTCAAACTTCATTTTCAAAAAGAATCTCTGCCATGAAAACTATAGCCATGACATAAAGTTGGACACAAATATAAAGTATTGTTTGGTGGTGCACGAAATTGCAAATGAAGTTGTCAATAGTGTGTGAACCTTTTTCATTTGGGGCCTATGCAAAGTTGCCAACCTTGAAGGCAACTTTTAATATAAGTTGTCAATGGTGAATGCAACTTCTTCCAAAGTTGCCAATGGTGTCAACTTCTTTGTTATGAAATTAGAAAAAATAAACCAAGTGTAGCGTGGAGTGATGGTTTTCTGTCATAAGTACATGAGGACTTGACTTATGAATAAAAATTATTGTACTCATACAGAACATTTGTTAAAAAATGGAACAACAATGCAACTCTCTAGCCTTGCATTCCTTCTTTGTTCTACACTTTTTCTTCTCTTAATTTCTGCATCCAAGTAAAAAAAAATGAGGACCAGGTTTGTGAGATATATTATTTTCTCCTTTTAGTATAAAGTTCAAAGAAAGTTGTAAAGGTAATGTAAATTTTCCGTAACATTCTTGTTTATCATGTTTTTTTAAAAATGCAGATGGACACATGGAATGTCGGTGGAACGTCACTAAGCCAGCATGAAGAACCAATAATAAGAGACATCGTGGACGACATAAGTGAAGATGGAGATAACTACGACTTTGATTTGGATGATGAAGATCAGTTCAAAAGATCTTCACAATATATTCCGTCTGGCAGTCAATCCGGACATAACATTGACTGCGAACTCAATGAACACATGTCTTTCATGTCAAAGGAGGCGACATTGAATGCCATAAAACGATTCCACATAGACAACAATTACAAATTTATTGTCGTGGAATCAAAGCCAGACAGATATGTGGCTCGGTGCATACATCATGATGTAGGGTGCGAATGGAGATTACATGCATCTTTTAGTAAAATCTGAAGTCAATGGGAGATAAAAAAATTTGATGCACAACATACTTGTTTGTCAACAAATCTTATGGCAGACCGTGTTATTTTGGATTCAACCCATATTGCGTCCATGGTGCTGACTTCAGTCAAAGCAAACCCTTCCGTCCCAATTAAAAGCTTAATTGCAAAAATAAAAAATCTGCATGGCTATACTATCACATATAGAAAAGCTTGGTTGGGAAAACAGAAAGCTCTTGCTTTGACACTTGGCGATTGGGAACAGTCCTACAATGATCTTCCTAGATGGTTGGAAGCAGTAAAAGAAAGCAATCCAGGGACAATTGTGCAGTATATTGCTTCTCCTTGTATGGTTGATGGTGTTCAAGACA
>Ga0123342_1005394_pt1 | contig 18546 bp, 7 predicted proteins | sample Turbeawhitnodule_FD_89960 | JGI IMG/M metagenome (GOLD analysis project Ga0123342, IMG submission 89960) | Root nodule microbial communities of legume samples collected from Mexico - Turtle bean Mexico white nodule | ecosystem: Host-associated > Plants > Roots > Nodule | place: Mexico: Nepantla...
CATTAAGATGCAAATAGCAATATTCAAGCTTGAGCAAGGTGACCAGAAGGAAAGCAAGAAACTCCTAGAAGATGGGAAGACTACACTTGACAGCATGACAGATATTGATCCATCTGTATATGCTAACTATTTCTGGGTATCGTCTCAATTTCACAAGACGCGCCAAGAATTTGCAGAGTTCTACAAAAGTGCCCTTCTCTATCTGGCATACACATCGGTGGAGTCTCTATCAGAATCATTCAAGCTGGTGTGTTATCACAATTGTTGCAAATTTCCTCTTCTGTTGTCTCAAATTATGGCTATTTACTTACACTGGTTACTTTTGAGTCAATTTGTGTTATGTATTGCTAGAGGAGGCAGAAAGCCAAAAAATCCACTATATAAATAGAGTGCGGTTGGCTGAGCGGCTCATGGCAGAAGCCATGGCGGACGTTTATATATTTATACACACACATACAAATTAAAAAAAAAAAAGCAAGAGTGACAAATATATTAAAAACAAAATAAAACTAAAATTCATAACATTCATCTTAAGTCTCAATCTCATGATTTTCATAACATAGCAACAGGGCAAATACTAAGACAAAATGACTCATTGCAAAACAAATCCTCATCCCCATCCCCTCTTCTAACCCTATATAATCATTCCCCTCATCATCCAAAGAGGCATCTCCTTCGGCTTCCTCTCCTAACATTTCAAAATTAATATTTGGTAATCCTTCTTCTAATTCTTCCTCTTCACTACTATTTTTTTCGATTCTTCAACTAAAATCCCTTTCTAGTTTCAGAAGCTCCTCCCTTTCCTTTATCAAAACTCTTTGAGATGATGTTCCAGCTTGACCCGCTCCATTTTCAACTTGCTTCCTTTTGCTATCCATCAAGCTCCTTATCTACAAATAGCAGATGGCAATGGCTGCCAAATCTTTTTGAATTTGGCGACACTGATTGTGAGTGTTGCTGCTATGGCAATTCATTTGGAATTATGCAAATTGTATTTTCACTTGATATTTATTCTCTTGAATCACATTTTGCTTAGAGTTACTTTATATATATATATATTTTATATATATATATATATATGTGTGTGTATATATATATATATATATATATATATATATATATATATATATATATTGACACAAATATTTTGGCAGCCAGAGTCCAATTTTATGTTGAGGCTTTCCTCTTGTATTGGCCTGCACTTTAGGACTTACATTAGGAAATTGAGAGTATGGTGTAGCTAAAGTATACTTTGTATTGACTTGGTAATGTCGTGTGGTAATTAAAGGTAGCTGATATTAAAATTTGAGTTTATTTTACTTTTATTTGGCTGCTTCGTCATGACATTGCAAATTTTATTGTGTTATCCTAAGAAAGATTAATGTGGAGGAGTTTGAAGATAGGTTGATACATTTTTTTAAGTAAAATGGAAACTTCATCAGAGTTTTATAAATACTATTAGGTTAGGTGCATAATGTTCTATAAGGAATAAGGATAGGTTAAAGCACTCATTTATGCTTTGTTTCTATTTGTCTGCAGATTTTATATGAATTAATGTGCTATTTTTTATTTGTTAGGATTTAGCATTTGATTTGTCCCTCTCTGCCCTTCTTGGGGACAACATCTACAACTTTGGAGAGCTACTTGCCCATCCTATAGTGAGTAATTACATCAAAATATATTGGGCACCTATATTTTTTAAATTTCTTTCTTTCATCCATCTTTTTACTTTGTTGGTTCACACAGCGTATAATATGTTAAACAGATCAAGAGCCTTCTAGGGACAAAAGTGGAATGGCTTTACTATATTCTGCAGGCGTTCAATTCTGGTGATTTAGAACGATATCAAGAATTGTGTCGGGTGCATAATGCTGCTTTAAGAGCCCAACCAGCACTGGTTCAAAATGAAAAGAAGTTGTTGGAAAAGATCAACATTCTCTGTCTGATGGAGATTATATTCAGGTGTGTAGTTTAATTCGATTGTCACTGTTGTCACCTGTTGAGTTGTATTTAATATCCTTATTTATTTTTATTCCAACTCAAACTGCAGTCGGCCTTCAGAAGACCGAACTATTCCCTTGAGTGTAATTGCTGAGCGGACAAAACTTTCTATAGAGAATGTGGAACATCTCCTAATGAAGAGCTTATCTGTAAGTTGTTTGGAAGTTCTAAGGAAAACAATGTAGAAAATGTTTGATTTTCTTTACCATTTCAAGTAGTGCACTTCAACCCAAGCATTTCTGTAAATGTGAAATAGCTTATGATGTGTTTTTGTTTCTTCTCATTTTTCTTAGTTTATATTATTTTCTACAAAGGCTTGACCTGTAATGACAATTAATCACAGTGTTTTAAGCTTATATTCTGTCTGGGAAGGGAGGTATAAACTGTAATCTAACTGTTTTTTTATTTTTTAAATTCTTGACTTGAGCTGCTGACATGTCCCTACTCAGTTGAAGAATTTATAGTGTTGAGTATTACTTATAAAATTTATAGCTGATTATTTTTGAGTTTTAGTTATTAACTGTGATACATAAGCAACACCTAGTCATATCTTTTTGCTATGCTCAAAGTGAGTGGTATGACCTGTCTGGGCAAACATGTTCAGAAGAGCTTTTGATGCTTGGTTTCATTTAAGGCATGTGTAACTTCTTGCTATATTGTTGACATGTCTCTACTCAGTTGAAGAATTTATGTTGTGTTGATTATTACTTATAAAATGTATAGCTGATTATTTTTGAGTTTTAGTTATTAACTGTGATACATAAGCAACACCTAGTGATATCTTTTTGCTAGCTCAAAGTGAGTGGTATGACCTGCCTGTGCAAACATGTTCAGAAGAGCTTTTGATGCTTGGTTTCTTTTAAGGCATGCGGAACTTCTTGCTATATTGTTGACATGTCCCTACTCAGTTGAAGAATTTATGTTGTGTTGATTATTACTTATAAAATGTATAGCTGATTATGTTTTAGTTTTAGTTATTTACCGTGATACATGAGCAACACCTAGTGATATCTTTTTGCTATGCTCAAAGTGAGTGGTATGACCTGTCTGTGCAAACATGTTTAGAAGAGCTTTTGATGCTTGGTTTCATTTAAGGCATGTGTAACTTCTTGCTACATTGTTGATAGTAGGTTGCAGTGCAAATAATCTGTTTTGACTTCGAATTCCTATTATATAATTCTTTGTAGTTTTCATTGGCAATTAACTCTATTTTTATCACCTGAAAATTAACTACATCCATTAATAAGAAATGTATTTGGTTAAATTTTTTTGAGCATTTGCATCTTTTACTAGGGGTTTAATTGGGAATTTTACGAAATGCTTTATTTATTTGATCTCGAATTTTGAGCCGATTATTTTCCATATTAAAGCCCAAAGGGTTTACCCTATATTCAAAGTTGAACTGTTTTTTTGAACTGGTGTTGTGTTAACTTTACTCTTGCTTTCATTTTGTCCTGTTGTTACCTCCTGAAGCTGCTTTAGACGTGGGCTCTTTTTTTCCATTCAATAAATATGTTGTTTTTAGTTGTAGTTTTCCAGTGATTAAGCAGATGCTTTTGTTGAATATTGCGGCAGTGGTTTAGAAATACTTACTTTGCTATTTACTGAATGTTTATTACAAGTACAGAAGACAACTTCATTCTGAATATTTATAGCATTATGTACTTGTTTATGGAAGTTTCTTTAGTTGAATTTCTGCATCTGAGAACTTCATTATTATCATAGAGGTTTTGGCAAATAACGTTTTAAAATTTAAAGCTTGAAAGTGAATTTCTTTATTTGCAGGTTCATCTAATTGAGGGTATAATTGATGAAGTTGAGGGCACAGTGCATGTTTCCTGGGTGCAACCAAGAGTTCTGGGTATTCAACAGATCAAATCCTTACGGGATCGACTTGACAGTTGGACAGGGAAAGTACACACTGCATTGTTGTCCATCGAGGCTGAAACACCTGATCTAATCGGATCGTGAATTTTCTTTTATTTGTTTTCTGTCCTTTGTAACAATTTCTTAGGTTAAAGAGAACACATCCTAAGGCGACAAAAGATGAGGAGACTTCCAAGTGACATGGGGCCAACTTTGTATGCTTCATTTGGGTTTGCCTGCTGCTTTCTGAGTGATTGCTGGAAAGAGCTGCCCCTTGTACTTCACTTAGAAATTGTTGGTTCTATGCTTGCAAACTTACAGACATGGTAGCTCATTTCAACCCTGGCTGTTTTTACTCATTAGAGTTATTGCAGACTATGTATCTGGAATTTTCTGTGATACGGCCATTTTTATCGACTGTTAGAAGTAATTTTCATTGAACAGTCCCAAGCATTCCACCTTCGTTCTTTTGCCCAATTTTTCATCCACTTTGATGTGGGTGGTACTTGCCATGAGCTGAATCTTTTGTCTGTTATTCCAACTTCTGTTATTTGTGCGAGGCTGTTTTCTTGTAACAGCAATAAATTGATCAAATGACACGAATGGTGACAGAAATACTAAATGTTTTAACACTCTGTTGAACAAAGAATTGGTTTAACTGCTTTGCGGTGTGAATAATTTGGTCATATGTATGAAAAAAAATACTCTTCAAAGAAAGAATGAATTTGTAGTGGATTTTTTATTTCTTTTCAAATACTATTATTACATTGACAAGTCCAATAAAAAAATGTGAACAGTAAGAAAATTTCAATTAAATCGATAATAGAGAAGGCAAATGGAGGAAATGATAATGGACGCATTGAGAAACAGATAATTAAAAGTCAGAGTGGAAATTTGTGTAGAAATGAGAGTGAATATAGGAATGATTTTTCTTTTTAAATAAAAATAAGGTTTGACAATAATATATATTCTATAAATACAATATTTGATATAGGCATATATAAAAGTAAATTATGATATTAAATATATCATGTCACAATTGATTATGTCCTATGAGGCTAGATACTTTTTTGTTAAATGACGTATCAATGTTAAACACACATATTGGTTTAATTCAAAAAATATTTGTTAGATTTTTTGAAATTTTTTTATGGTTTTAACACAATTTTAAAAAAGATAAATACAATAATTTTTTAAATTTATTGTATAAATTTTTTATTATGATTATAAAAATAAGAAACAAATTCTTTTGAATCAGTCATGCAAAACATTTTCTTGCTGTAAAAAAATCTGAAACTTACTTATATAATTCATTGTCAATTATCTTAAACATCATTAATGAATATTTATTGTCAATTTATATAATTCATAATTATATAATATATAAATTCGTGTCTTATATTTTAAAGATTGTACGGATTTTCATGTCCTTATTTGTATATGTATCGTGTCCCGTATGTGTTACACAGATTATGTCTAAAATGCAAGAGTAAGTAATTATATTATAATATAATTGATTATATTATAAAATACAATAATAATATAATTGATTGTTATGAAATAATATAATAATAAATTATATTGTAATACAACATTTTCTTTGTTACCGTTAATTTATGGTCCAAATTTTGTGAAGAAATAAAAAGGATAGACATTACTATTTTATTTCTTCCCTCCCTTCTGCTTCTTTGATAGCAACAGCGTTGAGTTCTACCGGTTCACTGGGAACAATTAATTGTAACTAGGTAGTTGACCAAACTGTAAAATCTGTAGGATCTAGTTACTGACTTCATCAAGTTTAATTTTTGTTGGAAGTGCTTTTCATTATGAGAGCAATACTTCTTCTTTTTATTATCTTAGTTACCTAATGAATTCCAAGAAGAAGTTTCTGAGTGTTTTTTTCTGTTCCAGATGAATAGGAACTGTGGTATAGTGACTAGTTGCATCCTTTAGCCCATGAGGCTGATCACAGAGAAAGGGTAGAGAGAATAAGGCACATATGAATCTTGTTCAGGCCTTTCAAGGAAAATGTAAACAGTTTTTTCATTCATATTCTGCCTTCTCCCAAATTTTTCCTCTGATATTATTTTGACCTTCCTCCTCATAAAGACCATCATCATAACCCAAAAGTGTGGACACTGCACATTTGCCAGCTGAAAAATCAAAGAAAAAGGTTAATCCAATATTCTAATAATACCATAATCCCATGATAACATGATAATGATCCAAAGATTAAAAGGGTTCCTCAAACCACATTTACAGTCTGGTTGTGAATATTTTACTGTTGTCCTTATGGATCACATTAGGGAACAGTCCCAAGAAGACAAAGTAAATCACAACAATTGAATTAATTAAGAAAATAAATTTATAGTTTTCAAGGGTTGGAAAGTAATTACCCAACTAAATCCAAGCATACACATGGTGAGATATGAGAGGCCTTTGAACTTGCAAGGAGAATCTGGTGGGCCCAAACATTATCCTATCCAGAAATGCCATGTTCCATAATGCAACTTTCTTTTTTTTGTGGCCGCAAATGCTGTCTCAAATTTCATGGATCACATTCAAATCCTATGAAAATTACCATTTTTTTACTTCTTCTGAAAAACCCTCTGAAAAAAAAAGAAGCATTTTTTTTCTCTGTCACGCCGCAAAAGGCCGAAACCACACCAATGCTCATCACAGTTCTTCCCCATGCCATTTCAGTAAATGGGATAATCACACCCCAGTTTCATACATATACACACTTGTCAAACGCTCTGCAGCCATCTTCCTTGCATAATGGAACATAAAGTTCATCCTTTTCTGGTGCATAACCATCTCTCTCCAGTTTCTGTATTCAGATTTTGAGTCAAATTCTTACTTGTATTGAAAATTTAATTTCGACAATTGTAATTTGTATCTTATTGACTAGATAATGTGTTGCATACTCTTTTATGTTTAGCTTAGCTTGCTGGTTTAACATGGTGTGGATGGAAGGATGAGTGGGACATCTGTTCTTTGCCAATCCCATCTTTTGTCACTTCCAAATAATCCACCCCAAAACTCTGAATTGAATGCAAAGTTCAATGAGCAGGGATGGTTGTCTTTGCTCAAGAGATGCAAGAGCATGGAAGAATTCAAGCAAGTTCATGCCCAAATTCTAAAATTGGGCCTTTTCTTGGATTCTTTCTGTGGCAGCAATCTTGTTGCCACTTGTGCTCTATCCAGATGGGGCAGCATGGAGTATGCTTGCTCAATCTTCAGGCAAATTGAGGAACCTGGTAGCTTTGAGTACAATACCATGATTAGAGGAAATGTGAATAACATGAATCTAGAAAAAGCTTTGTTGCTTTATGTTGAGATGCTTGAAAAAGGAATTGAACATGACAACTTCACCTACCCGTTTGTACTCAAAGCATGTTCTCTATTAGGTGCTCTCAAGGAGGGAGTGCAAATTCATGGTCAAGTTTTTAAGGCTGGTCTCGAGGATGATACCTTTGTGCAAAATGGCTTGATCAGCATGTACGGGAAGTGTGGGGAAATAAATCATGCTTGTGCCTTGTTTGAGCAAATGGATGAAAAGAGTGTGGCTTCATGGAGTTCCATCATTGGTGCTCACGCTAGAGTGGAATTGTGGCAAGACTGCTTGATGCTTCTTGGGGACATGAGCAGTGAGGGACGCCATAGGGCTGAAGAGAGCATTCTAGTTACCGCACTTTCTGCTTGCACTCATTTGGGGTCTCCTAATCTTGGAAGGTGCATACATGGGATCTTGTTGCGGAACATTAGTGAGCTCAATGTTGTTGTCAAGACTTCACTAATTGATATGTATGTAAAATGTGGGAGCCTTGAGAAAGGGCTTTGTGTGTTCCAAAGTATGGCTGTGAAAAACAGATACTCTTACACTGTCATGATCTCAGGGCTCGCCTTTCACGGGCGTGGAAGGGAAGCTCTAAGAGTTTTCTCTGAAATGGTGGAGGAAGGTTTGGCGCCTGATGATGTTGTTTATGTGGGTGTATTAAGTGCTTGCAGTCATGCTGGTCTTGTCAATGAGGGTCTTCAATGTTTCAACAACATGCAACTTGTGCATAAGATCAAACCAACAATTCAGCACTATGGTTGCATGGTGGATCTTATGGGGAGAGCTGGGATGCTGAAGGAAGCCTGTGACCTCATAAGAGGCATGCAAATTAAGCCTAATGATGTGATTTGGAGGAGCCTTCTTAGTGCTTGTAAGGTTCACCTTAACTTGGAGATAGGGGAGGTAGCAGCTGAGAATGTTTTCAAGTTGAATCAACACAACCCTGGGGACTATTTGGTGCTAGCAAGTATGTATGCAAGGGCTCAAAAATGGACTGATGTGGCCAGGATCAGGACAGAAATGGCTGAAAAACATTTGGTGCAAACTCCTGGCTTTAGTTTGGTTGAAGCAAATAGGAAGGTCCACAAGTTTGTATCACAGGACAAGTCTCAACCACAATGTGACACCATCTATGATATGATTCACCAGATGGAATGGCAGTTGAAATTTGAAGGCTATGCACCAGACACATCACAGGTGTTGCTTGATGTAGATGAAGAAGAAAAGAGACAGAGACTGAAATATCATAGTCAGAAGTTGGCAATTGCTTTTGCACTAATACAGACATCTGAAGGATCTCCCATAAGAATATCAAGAAATCTTAGGATGTGTAGTGACTGTCATACTTACACTAAGTTCATTTCCATGATCTATGAACGGGAAATTTCTGTAAGAGACCGTAATCGCTTCCACCATTTTAAAGATGGAACTTGCTCATGTAAAGATTATTGGTGAATTTCATTACATTTATGCATAAAGACTTCTTATAGGACTAGTATTTTTTCCTTGTATTACATAAAAACTCACATACTATGAACACGGACACACCTCTTAAACAATATGTACAGATATCAAACATGAATACTCAAAACATATAGATACTCGTACGACTCAATAGAGATGAAGTTTCAAATTCAAAAGTATTTGTTGAACATACGATAATACTATCTATTTGAACACAATTTTAAGACTTCTTATAGGACTAATATTCATTTATTATGGTCATATTTTGTAAATAGACAACTAATTGATATAATATTGGACACTGGCATCTTGAGGATCTCTTTTTTTTACCAACAATGTTGAGAATTTATAAATTTTGAGAGTAACTTTTGTTTTCTTTTGGCTATAGAAGACAGTCACAGAAGTTCTTGGTTTTCAGAAACACAAGGCAACTGAATGAAGAGCACATTTCTCATTGTACTATTTTCAATATTTTGACTCCCATCCCACAAACAACTTATACATAACACCATTGATTTTCAAGAATGAAATAGATTCTCATATTTTATGATTAGACATCTTTAAATATTTTTGTAAATAATCTCTAAAATAATTTCTAAAATTGAAAGTTTTCAAAAAAATTTATATTTTAATTTAATTTCCTATTAATTGATTCAATCTCCTCTATTTCAAATAAATAATACATGATAGAATTTAACTGGAATGCATTTGCTATATAGTATTTTTTACAATGCACTGTCATTGAGGTATATATTATTATTTATAATATTAATAATCAATTTTTTAACTACTTTTGTAGTGTAATTAAATTCTTACCATTTTATCCTTTAATTTTTGTAACTTTCTTTCTTAAATTTAACTAACTAACTATTAATAATAACAACAACAACAAAAATTACCTAAAATAAAATTATAAAAATTATTTTATCTATCTTAATTTAAAGCTATTAATAAAAAGATTTTTTAAACCATTTTTAGTATCACGTTATCAATTTTACCTGTGTTAAGATAATTTATTTACTCATGAAATTTAAATTCTAAAAAAATAATATCAAACTACAATTTACGAATTGAATATTTTTGTTGGTGAACACGTTCACAATCGCGACACAATTTGCTTCTTCATCGGTGTCTTCTTCCTCTGTCGTGGTCCTTTTAGACTTTGCAGAATTGAAGTTTTTTCCCTTCATTTCTTCACTTCGCATCCACGTCGAGATTCCTTCACTGTTTTGTCCGTATAACCCTAGAAATCAACAGTATCACGTTCAAGGTATGACATTCTGTTACGTGTCTGCAAGTAATCAGCAGAAAATTATTTAAGCTTCTGAGAAGATCGTTTATATCTGTGTATAGCATTGAAGCACTCGAAAAATGCGGAAATTGAGAGAGTTCAAACTGTCACATTTCTTCAATTACCAACCATACTTCCCGAAGTTACCTTTTTACCATCGCATTTTTCATTTTTATGCTTTGCGTTTGTTTTTGTTTTTTAAATTATCTGAAGAAAGCTTAACTGTTTTTTAGTTGCTGGACCTGCTTGTATTGGATATGTTTTGGGATTGCTTTTGATATTGTATTATTGTTGTGTGATTCCATTGTTTACCTCTTTATTTGCCAAATTCATTGTTTAGTGCTTAGTGGTTAGTGTTTATTGATCAGAATGTTGATACTAAGGCTGTCTTTAGCAAGTGGTGGATTATGCTAGTGACCTTGGCTTCTAGCTTTCAGTTCGCAGCCACTAAGAAACACAAGAGAGAAGTAGATGCAACTACGGAAAGAGCTTATTTTGGAAAATTTACCATTTTAGTATAATATCTTAAAATAATTAACAAAATAAGTAAATCTTAGGAAAATTACAAAATTGGGTAGTCGTGCTTGACTTTATTTTTATATGAAATAAAGTCGTGTGTATCGTAGTCGTGCTTTTCAAGTATGACTTACCTAATTTTGTAATTTGCTTATTCTAGTAATTTTTTCGAGAAATTACACCACAACGATAAATTTTCCGCTTATTTTGGATTGCTGTAAAATACAGAAGACATTTGTAATTGCACTTGAAGAAGAATTTCCTCTATTTACAAATCATGTAATTGAAAGTAAGCTCAAAATCCTGCTTTTGTGTCATAAATGTTCCTTAAGTATTTGGTCTTGCTTGTTTCCACGCTTTTGTTGTATGATTGTTTTCAGATTTTTTATCTTGCAGGGTCTCTTACTCATGAAGCCAGAGAAGCTTTCCTTTCGGTGTTAGTTCCTGAAGGTATGCTTCATTTCTCTCTATGGATTTATTTTCTTGTAATGGCTCAGAGAAAAATGTCTCTACTGTATAATCTGATTTAACAGGCCATGCAGAATGGATGGACAAAGGACACAGGAAATGTCTTATTTTCTGACATCAGATTCAAGATTGGGCTGACATTTTAACAAATTTTGTAGGTTTAAATTTCTAGTTTGATAATCACTGCCTGCAATTAGTATTTATTACCTTGCCATTGAGTTTGCCTTAATATTTCATTAGGCAAAAGACAATGGGCTGGAAGATGGTATTGTCACGATTGAAGAAATACAAAGAGGGACTGAGTCTTATGGAACAGGTAATTTGTTAACACTTATAGGTTATTCAGTGAGCTAGAATTAGAGATAGGACAAGCTTGATGATTATGCTGCTTCAATGCAAATTCTCTCTTGTGTTTGAGTATATTTCTAGGACTTATAATAGTCGTTCTTTTGGTAGGTATTTTTTAATAGTATTGTTGCTTTTCAATTTTGTTTCCAATCAATTTGGTTGAATCGGACCTTTTGAATATTTATGTGGTTCTGGTAGTTGAGGGGTAGATGGAAATTTGAATAAATATTTCTTTACCTGTATTTAGATTCAAATTCAATTTAGAATATGAAAGCAATCTTGCCAGAGAAGCAGTATGCCAAAAAGGATTTTTGGATATGAGCTGTGGTAAAAGAATTCAGCAATTCTTCATTTATCTTTATATTTTTTGTTGCTTTTGAAATAGTATTTAAAGAAGTCTATGTTCTATTTTTATCTTTCTTAAGGGTGATTGGAAAGTGTCCAAGCAATGGAACAGATATAAAAACAACTAAAACGGAAGGTCACACATGTGGTGGTTTACTGATTTTATGCTTTGATATTTTCATAATCTAAAACCAGTTTAGTTAGTTTCAGTTTTATGATTTGGTTTTGTCTTCTTAATATTTCACTGTTAGTTACCTATAATGAAATATTATGTTGGCTAACGGTAAAATAGTCTTAACCTTTGATTTAAGTTTTGTTCTGGTGATTGAATTGAAGGAAGTATCTTGTCTTGAACCTCAGACCAATAGGGGTATTGCTGATGCAAAGGACCACTGAACAAATAAACAACCTTTGATTTAAATTGAATCTTAATGGTTTTTTAATTTTTTTAATTTTTAAATAATTTTTTAAGTTGTTGAAACTAAAAAAAAAACCACTAAGCAGAAGACATAATGTTTTCTTAGTGTGAATTGTGTTTTTCTACTGCTGTGGATGTTTGTTAAATCAGAAAATGGTGTCCTTGGATGTGGCTTCCTCTATTTAAGGAGGTTATAAAACTTCATAAAGTAGACTTGTTCCATTAGAGTAAATGAAGAGACTACAAAATATTTTTGTCTCAGTCGCATATCAACTCCATCCCACCCTTCCATCTAACAATAAAAGAATTCAAGATAGTGGGGAGAAGGGAGAAGAGAAAAAAAAATTATTAGAAGAAAAGTAAATAATCAATCAAGTTCTCATACATGATACATCTTTGCTACTGTTGATTTGAAACAACTAAATTGCTTATTTCAGACCTGATTAAGAAAGGTTTCACTAGGGTTCTCTCGAGTTTTGACAGTAATTTGAAGGTTGTGCGCAGGGTTTAGGTAATTAGGCTTTTGGGTTGTTTGAAAATGGGCAAGCTACAGCCCAAAATGTCATTTTGAAAAAAGACAAAAAAAATTCTCCTGGGTGATATGGCAGATCTCGGACTGTGCTATTTATCTACAAGTATAGCATGGCAATGGCTGCCAAAACATTTTGAATTAGGCAATTCTTTCTGAATTATTCAAATTGTATATTCGCTTAAACAAAATCAGTAGGGGAGGGGAAGAAGGAAGATGACAATGATAAGGAGAATGATGGATAATCGGTGATACTTTCCAAAAAGCATATGACAGGCTGTTTATTAATTTACAGTGGGTGATAATGACGATGGGTGTTGTTTTCTGCACATCCAATTGTAGGTATTAAGGAGTGATATTCAAGATGCCGGAGTACAATCTCATGGAAGCTGAAGTCCAATTTTATGTTGAGGCTCTCCTCTTGTATTGCCTGCAGTTTAGGACTGGGTTCTTTATACTAGGAAATTGAGAGTATGGTGTAGCTAAATTATATTTTGTATTGACATGGTAAAGTTGTCCTGGGGTAATTAAAGCTACTTGATGTGTGGTGTATGTAATATTTTATGTATTATCTATTAAAATTTTAGCTTATTTTACTTTTACTTTGCTGCTTCGTCAGGACATGGCAAATGTCATTGTGTTCAGGTGTATACTTAATTAGATTGCATTGCTGTCACCTTTTGAGGTGTATTTATAACCTTTTTGTTTTTATTCCTAACTCAAACTGATTTCCATTGCTTGCAGTCGAGCTTCGGAAGATCGAACTATGTGGAACATCTCCTAGTGAAGAGCCTATATGTTAGATGTATTGGAAGTTCCAAGGAGTAAAAAATATGTTTGATTTTCCATGCAACCATTTAAAGTAGTGCACTTTCAACCCATGCATTTCAGTAAATGTGTAATAATATAGGATGTTTTCTAGTTTCTTCTCGTTTTTGAATTAGTTTATATTATTTTCTACCAAGGCTTGACATTTAATCATAGTATGACCATAGTGTTTTCAGCTTATATTCTGTGTTGGAATGGAGATATAAACTGTGATCTAACTGATCTTTCTTTAAATTCTTGAGTCTTGACTTGTTGACATGGCCTTTTACTCACTTGAAGAATTATGATAAAATAAGATAAATAGTTGATTTCATTTTGCTTTAGGTACTAAAATTGATACATAAGCAACACCAATGTATTTTTGCTATGCCGAAAAGGACCTCCCATCTTGTGGCAGATTTGTCTTAAGTTACCGGTATGACCTGTCTGATCAAAGATGTTCAGAATAGCTTTTGATGCTTGATTTTATTTAAAGCATGCCTGTCTGTTTTGATTTTGGCTTTTTATGAGATATTTCTCTGTAGTTTTCATTGCAATTAACTCTGTTTTATCACCTGGAAATGAACTACATCCTTTTGTAAGTAGGATAGAAAGAGACAAGTCAGATAGTTGATTTGCGGAGTTTAGTTGACATAAAGTGCTAAGTGTACTCGGTTAAAATTTTGTTGAGCATTTGCATCTTTTACTAGGGTTTATAAATTTTTGGGAATTTTGCACTGAATGCATTATTTCTCTAATGCTGGAATCTTGAGCTGATTATTTGCCATATTAAAGTCTAAAGGGTTTGCCCTGGTTCAAAGTTGAAATGCTTTTTTGGTTGAGTGCAATTAGTGGTGTTAACTTTTTTTAGTTTTGCTTTCTTTGTCCTTTCATTACCCCCTGAAGCTTTAGACGTGGGATATTTTTTTTCCATTGAAACAAATATGCTGTTTTACTTGTATTTCTACACCTTTTCAGTGATTAAGCAGGGGTCTTGTTAATTAATGTGGTTTAGAAATACTTACTTTGCTCCTTTCACTGAATGTTTATCACAACAATGAACTCTGCATTTGAGAACTTCATTATTACCATATAGAAGTTTCGGCAAATCACGTTTTAAAATTTAAAGCTTGTGAATTTCTTTATTTGCTGATTCATCTAATTGAGGGTATAATTGATCAAGTTGAGGGCACAGTGCACGTATCCTGAGTGCAACCAAGAGTTCTCAGCATTCAATAGATCCAATCCTTAAGGGATCGACTTGATCCACAACACCTGATCTAACAGGATCAGGATCGTGAATCTTTCTTTTATTTGTTTTCTGTCCTTTGTAAAAATTTCTTAGGTTAAAAGAACACATCCTAAGGCGACAAAAGATGAGGAGACTTCCAAGTGACATGGGGCCAACTTTGTATGCTTCATCTGGGTTTGCGTGCTGCTTTCTGAGTGATTGCTGGAAAGAGTAGCCCCTTGTACGGTTTAGAAATTGTTGGATCTATGCTTGCAAAGTTACAGACATGGTAACTCATTTCCACCATGGCTGTTTTTACGCATTAGAGTAATGACAGACTATGTATCTGGAATTTTCTTTGATACGGCCATTTTTATTAACTTTTAGAAGTAGTTTTCATTGAACAGTCCCAAACATTCACCTTCGTTCTTTTGTTCAAATTTTCATCCACTTTGATCTGGGTGGTACTTGTTGTGAGCTGAATCTTCTGTCTGTTGTTCCAGCTTCTTTTATTTGTGCGAGGCTGTTTTCAGCAATAAATTAATCAAATGACAGGAATGGTGACAGAGATGCTAAATGTTTTAACACTTTTGTTGAAATACCTTTTCCTTGCAGATTAAAATTATTAGAAATTAAAGTTGTGTCTATTCTTACTATCATAGTATGAAGAGTATGTTTTAGTGTGTTACTAGCATTTCTAATTGGAAAAATTTGGTTGAAGTGCTTTTCGGTGTGAATACGTAGTGGTCATTTGTATGAAAAACAATATTCGTCAATGAAAAACAAGTACGAGTTTTACATTTATTAGTCCAATCAGAACTGTGAACCGTAAGAAAATATCAATTAAATCGATAGTAGAGAACGCAAATAGAGGAAATGAAGATGAATACATTGAGAAAAAGGGTAATTAAAAGTTTTCAGTGGAAATTTGTAGAAATGAGAACTATGAGGCTCGGACACTCTTCTTAAATGACGTGTCCGTGTCGATTAACATTCATACGACACTTGTAGGACACATATTGACAAAGTGTCCAATATAAAAAAATATTGGTTGGATTTCTAACAATTCTAATACGGTTCTAATACAATTTAAAAAAGGAGAAATACATTAATTTTCTAAAAACTCAAACTTATTGTATAAACTTTTATTATGATTATAAAAATAAGGAACAAATCCTTTTGAATCAACCATGAAAAACATATTTGTACTCCAAAAAAAATCTAAAACATACTTGTGTACTATTGTCAATTTATATAATTCATAATTATATAATATTTATAGATATGTGTCTCGTGTCCTATATTTTAGAGATTATACGTATCTCTGTGTCCATGTCGTATTAGTATCCATATCAGTGTCTGTGCTATATAGAATGAGAATGATTATGGAATGATTTTTCTTTTTAAATAAAAGTTGAGTCTGATAATAATATATAATGTTAGAAATTAAAAATCAATTTGGGATTTTCATTCGAATTTTGCGCAGTGATAATGGACGTGAGTATCTTTCTCATTTTTTTAAAAATTTTATGGCTTCTCATGATATTCTTCATCAAACTTCATGTGCTTATACACCTCAACAAAATGGGGCAGTTGAGCGCAAGAATAAACATCTTGTTAAAACAACTCGTACTATTTTAATCCATGGTTATGTTCCTTAGCGTTTTTGGGGTGATGATGTTCTTAATGCATGTTATCTCATTAATCACATGCCATCTTCAGTTTTAGATGACAAAATTCCTCATTCTATTTTATTTCCACATGACCCTTTCCACACTTTACCTCCCAAAGTTTTTGGGTCCACATGCTTTGTTCATGATTTTAGTTCTTGTCTTGATAAATTATCATCTAAGTCACAAATGTGTCTTTTTAGGGTTCACTAGATCACAAAGAGGATATAAATGTTTCTCACATTCTTTAAACCGTTATTTTATTTCAGCAGATGTAACCTTCAGTGAATCTTCCCTTTACTTTAAGTCTTGTCCTTCTCCTTCTATGTCTTCATCTAATCAAGTTAATATTCATCTTGTTGTGCCTAGTGTGTTATAATATATGGCCTTAAACGGAGGGGGGTGAATTGTTTAAGAGAGGTTTTTGAAAACTTTTTCAGGTTTAACAAATTTTTTTGTATGAATCCAGAATAAGAATCAAGTTAGCCAAGAATATAAGCAATTAAACAACAAAGCAATAGAAAAACAATCGGTTGTTTCTTTGAAACAATCGGTTGTTTATACCAGTAAAACTAAAAACAAAAATTAAATGAGTTCAGAGTGAGAGAGAGATACACCAATAGTTTATACTGGTTCACTCTTAAGCCAAAAGCTACATCCAGTCCCCGGAAAACCACTGGGTAATCCACTAAGAAATCAAACCAGATTACAACACACAAACCACCAAAGTAGTGACCTTGAACCCTTCAAGAAACACACTCCCTTTGGCAAAACACACCAAGAGTATTGATCTTGACCACTTCAAGAACACACAACACTTCTTGGCAACACAACATCAGAAATACAGAAGGTTTAAAAGGGATTACACTTGTTCACAATACAAACTGAAATCAATAAAATTGCAATCTTATTCCACTCTCTTTGAAAACCCAAAGTTTGATGTGAATGTTTCAAATCTTAGAATCAACTTTGTCACAACTGAAAAACTTAAATTTGTTTCTCTTACTTGTTTGAAAACATAAACAAACCATTTATATTTTCCAAAGATTGATCAAAGCAATTAATGAAGGAACGTGTTCGGTTGAAAAACATTTAAAACACATTCAATAACCAAAACAAAATTCTGTTAGGATTTTCAAAGAAACAATCGGTTGAAACCACGAAACAACTGATTGTTTGGCTTGACAGTTTAGTCAACCAAACTAAAACAGTTTTCAACCTTTTCAAAACTCCTAAGAGTAAAACAACAGGTTGATTCGACAAAACAACAGGTTATTTTTCACTTAGTTGGAAAAACACTTGATTTCAAAAAGGTTTTAAATCACATTAGTTTTAGATTCAACAAAGGAATGGATTCACATTATATTCTACCCAGATCCCTCCCAGAAACAACAGTAACACTAGCCTTTCATTAAACACTTGGATTTGGATTCTTCAAAGCCCTTGATCACTCTTGATCAACATAGTGCACCTAACGATTCACCACCGCCACCAACTCTTCAGGTGTATAGCCGTTGTCAAATGTCTCATTGTCCATCAGTTGACTATTCTGGTGCCAACAACTCATCCCCCTCCGGCTCTGACAGTTGAACCTGATCTTCCTATTGCTATTCGTAAAGGTATATGTTCTACCCGTAATCCCTCTCCTCATTATACTGCTTTGAGTTACCATAAACTATCTCAACCCTTTTATACATGCCTTTCGTCTATTTTTTCTATATCCATTCCAAAATTTGTAGGTGATGTCTTAGCTCATCCTAGTTGGCGTCAGGCCATGCTTGATAAAATGAATGCGCTTCAAAATAATGGAACTTGGGAACTTGTTCCTTTACCATCTAGGAAATTTGTTGTTGGTTGCAGGTGAATTTTTGCTATCAAAGTTGGTCTTGATGGTACTATTGATCGTCTCAAAGCTCTTCTTGTGGCTAAGGGTTATACCCAAATTTTTGGTTTAGAATATGGTGATACTTTTTCTCCAGTGGCAAAGATGGCTTCTGTTCGCTTATTCATACTTATGGCTGCTCTTCAACAATGCCCTCTTTATCAACTGGATGTAAAAAATGCTTTTCTTAATGAGGATTTGCAAAAAGAAATTTATATGGAGCAACCTCCCGATTTTGTTGCTCAGAGGGAGTCTTCTGGATTGGTATGTCGTCTTCGCAAATCCTTATATGGCCTCAAGCAGTCTCCTAGGGCTTGGTTTGGAAAATTTAGCAATGTTGTTCAACAATTTGGTATGACTCGCAGTGAAG
>Ga0123342_1005395_pt1 | contig 18546 bp, 4 predicted proteins | sample Turbeawhitnodule_FD_89960 | JGI IMG/M metagenome (GOLD analysis project Ga0123342, IMG submission 89960) | Root nodule microbial communities of legume samples collected from Mexico - Turtle bean Mexico white nodule | ecosystem: Host-associated > Plants > Roots > Nodule | place: Mexico: Nepantla...
AAATAAATTTTTAAAAAAACATATTTATGTAAATAAATTATTAATTTAATTTTTTCTTGAAATATATATATATATATATATATATATATATATATATATATATATATATATAGATAGATATCATTCTTATAAAACAATTTTAATAAAATATAGAAACTTTTTTTACTCTTATTGAGAGTTCTTTCAATCTTAATAATGGTAGTTGCAGAATTTTGTTTTTCAATTTCAATTGATTTTTTACATCATATAATTGATTTATACTATTGTTATAAGTTATGAATTTTCAACCTGTTATTGATATTGTGAGATATGATGGTTGGACCAATGTAAATGTGGTCATTTTTAACTAATTTAACTTTTATACATTGCATTCTTTCTTTGACTAATTAAGATTATAAATATCTCATTTTAACTATTGCACTCCACGAAGATCCTTTAAATACAAAATCAACAGAGAAACTAGCTAATAATTAATTGTAATGGTGAAGAAAATTGCAATACGTGTTCAGCTGTAGAGATTTTTCAATTTCAATATTTATAATAGTAAATTTTATAACTAAAATGTCAATTGTAGAAATTTATCCCATAAAAAAATATTTTACACAATTAAATTATTTTGAAAATTATGAAAGTGATTATTTAGTTAAGCAAAGTTTACTTTAGTTAGTTCTATGTTATAAAGAGTAATGCAAGACTCATTTAATAAAATAATTTTTCTAACTTTTTATTTATACTTTAATTTTTTATAGTTTAAAGGATTAATTATCATAATAAAATACTTTTTTATTCTTAAGTTCTAAATGTTGTGTAAATTTAAGTCTTAAATTTAACATTCTTAACACATAATATCAACATATTTTAATGGATATGTTATAAGAGTTGTGTATTGAATTTAGGATTATAATTAACATTCTTACACATCTTAAGAGATGACATTTTAGATTAATTTTATTCAATGAAATTTGTTATTATTCTGTTGAAAAATAATTAGGAAAACACATGAATAGAGAAACCTAGGAGTAAAGAAAAAAAAAATCAGAGATAAGAGAGACTAACCCGTCACACAGAGAGAACTCCTTTAGTCAATTCAATGAAATTTGTTATACTTTGATTCTTTTCAGTCCTACTTGAACTTTTTTTTAATCATATTTTGACACTTTTCAAACCCAAATAAATAAGACCAATAAAATAAGTACACACATATCCGATTGAGCCCAATTTATTTGAACGGATACGCACCCATGAATTTTTAATTCTGTATTTCACAATTCATTTGACTTATTTGTTCTATTAGTTATGCTATTTTTTCATAAAATAAAAACTATAAGTGTTATCTTATGAAAATTACTTTTAAATGTTAATAGCTAACTAACTTACGTTATTTGAATCCATGGATATTAAAATTGGATTTAATGCTAAATTTTATTGCCTTTTAATTGTTTCATAAAAAACAATTGTTTTTTTTAAAACAATAATTCAACCTATGATGAAAATTAAAATTTAAGGTAAAAATTATTGCATTTCATAACTCAGTCTAAGATTTTCGCAATTAATCATATTATATCCATATTTTTAGTTTTTCCTTGTTGATGATGAAATGCATGTAATAAAATGTATTTTTATTTAATAAATAATTATATTTACTTTACAAATTCAGAAAGATAAACTATAAAAAATTAGTAAAACTTTAAGATAATATAGATTTATTGGAATATATCATTAAGTAAGTATATTAATATTAAGTTAATATGACTTAAACAATCCTAATCCTAAAATATAGATAGGTGGCGATGATTAGGATGAAAGCGAAGTGTCCGTAACTACATAAATTTTCCAACAAAACCAAAACTTTTTTTTTCGTTTCTTGTGTTGTTAGTAGGAAAATGATTGATGTACATTGTATTCAAGAACATTTGATACAGAAATTTTTGGTTTTGTAAGATATATGATGTGATAAGAGAAGAAAAAGAGTGTTGAATAGGTATAATCTAAATGAAATAGTGTTAACTGTGTATGAGTATGATTATGGTTGTTAATTTACTTGCTTCAAAACACTCTGTGACTGTTATGTGAGTTGCGTATTTCATTCTGATCCGTATTTTCACTCTCTTTCTCTTTGTATTTTGTTATATAAAACTGCGTCATCTTCTGCCATATCATATCATTTCTTTTTTCAGATCAAAAGGCTATCTTTCCTGTATCTTCCACAGTTTTGGACGCTGCCCATGTCTACTTCTGTAAAATCCCGAGGTTTTTTTAGCTGCAACTTTGAAGCTTGTTTTCAATAATCATTTATCAATTCACGCCTTCTCTTAAAATCACAACTTGCGTGCTTCTTTTTATGTCCTCGGCATACTGATTTTATGTATTCATTCTGTAGTGTGACGAGGGATCACCTTTGATGGAAACAGAATTGATAAGATTGCATTTAACTTTGTTCATCTGTGTGAATTTGTTGGTACAGATGTTTGTATTGTTGGCGTTGCTCGGACGCCAATAGGCGGTTTGCTTGGCTCCCTATCATCTCTTTCTGCAACAGAGTTAGGCTCAATTGTTATTAAGAGTAAATCATTATGCTATTTTCTTTTCCTTTACCCCTTTTTTATTTCTTAGTCACTACCCTTGCCAATTTCAATTAATAGGAGGAGAAGTCAGCAAATATTTAGGCAAATTCTTGCTCCTACTCCTTTGTTATGTTTTAAGTTGATAACGAATACGCAGATGCTCTCAAGAGAGCAAATGTCGATCCATCGCTTGTGCAAGAGGTGTTCTTTGGGAATGTTCTTAGTGCAAATTTAGGGCAGGCTCCGGCCAGACAGGCTGCATTAGGTGCAGGAATACCTACATCTGTAATCTGCACCACTATTAACAAGGTGTGTGCATCAGGGATGAAAGGTATGGTTCTTTTTGGTTCATTTGGAAGGGTATTCCCACTTAAATATAGGATTTTTTTTCTCATATGGATTACGGTGAAATCATGGTCCCGCCTTTTTCATTGCAGCTACCATGCTTGCAGCACTGACCATACAATTCGGTCTCAATGATATTGTTGTGGTTGGTGGTATGGAAAGCATGTCAAATTCACCAAAGTACCTTGCAGAAGCCAGGTTTGCTTTTCTTTAATCAATTGTTGATGTTTTCACACAAGATGATTTTGAAATCTGATGAAATCAACTTGTATGATGGAAGAATGGTTTTACTTTAACTGCCTCGTTGAAATCAATTTTCTTATGTTATGGTGCTTCGGTAAATAGTCTATGCCACCTAACTTTTTTTTAAATGCTTAAAATTGGATGAAGTCGGAACATCGTTACATTTTTTGGTTAGTTATTGATGTTGAGTGTCTCCATATTCTGCATATGCTATGTCTAAAACAGGAAAGGATCTCGGTATGGACACGATACTATCATTGATGGTATGGTCAAAGATGGCCTTTGGGATGTTTATAATGACTTTGGCATGGGAGCCTGTGCCGAACTATGTGCAGATCAACATGTCATAACAAGAGATGAGCAGGTAATGTTTCTAGGTGAACAACCTATTACAATTTTATAATGCATTTCATTCTTGTTGATGCTTCAATATCCTTTAACTGCTTCGATTACCGTAACTTAACATCATAATGGTAGCTGTGGGTAGGGCTTTCGTTCTTATTGCTCCGGGTTTATATCTATATGACCTCCATCCGGCCGCCTATCTGTCCTATGAAGGTGGTGGAGGAGGCCATGTTCCTTTCCTCCTCTACCCTCCTTTTAATTGTTCTTGGAAAACAAGAATCTTGTGGTTGTGATCTTCCTAATTTTGATTTGAAAATTATACCTTGTTGTCCCATAACATTAATGCCCCTTCTTGAACAGTTTTTGGAGCTGAAGCCTGAAGAATGTTTTATTTTTGAACTCCTTTCAGTCTTTAGTTGAATGAAGTATTTGTAATTTTGTTCTGTTTGGCAATGTATGTTATTTTCCAGGACTCTTACGCTATTCAAAGCTTTGAGAGAGGAATATCTGCACAAAAGGCTGGTCATTTTGCTTTGGAGATAGTTCCGGTGTCATAACAATTCCTACCTATATCTAATTCAGTTGATAACTTATGCAGTGATGTTGATTTGATTCTCAATTAATGTTTTTTGTACATTCAGGTTGAGATTTCCGGCGGAAGAGGGAAACCTTCCACGCTTGTTGATAAAGATGAAGGTTTGGGAAAGGTAAATAGACTAATTTACAAATCCTAACTAATAGAAATTGATCATGTGGTCTGTGGTGCATATTAGGAGATTTTGGGTTTAAGTTGTTATTCTGTGTGAGTGGGACTGGGTATGTGTATGCGAATAGTAAATGGACCTGAATTACTAAGAAATACAATTTTTTTAAGGTTCTTCTATCACATTTTTTGGCTACTGCTTTACTTGTATGGAGCTAGAAATTGGTTACGCAAATAGATTGAATCTGTATACACAAGCTTTTGGATTTCTTTTGTTGTCTAGTTAGAGGCAGGGAGTGTTTGTTAATTGGTTTTAGTGTCAGCCACTTCATTTAGCATTCCATTATTGTCATGGTTCTTGTCATGTTGAATACAAAACTTTAAGACATTCAAATATCTTTTGTCATTTTACAAGTTCCTGATCGAAATCTTACATGAAATTTGCGTGCTTCATTTGTATTATAGTTGAAATTCCTACATTTTCTTAATATTTGTGTTTGTGTTGTCAGTTTGATGCTGCAAAATTAAGGAAGCTTCGACCTAGCTTTAAACAGGTTGGGGGTTCTGTGACTGCTGGCAATGCTTCTAGCATAAGGTTCCTCCCTTCCCTTGTGTTCATTGATACCTGAATTCTAAGGGGGTTGTTCTTGCCCCTTCTTTCATTCACTAAAAAATTGATATCTGTGTCATTCAATATAGGGTACCGTAATCATAAGGTTCTAAACTGCTTAGTCTTCTGTTGATAATGGGATTGGTTTATTGATTTTGCCAGTGATGGTGCTGCTGCATTAGTTCTAGTGAGTGGAGAGAAGGCACGTGAGCTTGGACTGCATGTAATTGCAAAGATTAAAGGATATGGGGATGCAGCTAAGGTGCTGTAACAAGTTAATGTTAACCTGCTTTGGTCTTGATTAATATGAGCATATTTAAAGTTAAAGAATAAGTGTTTTTGCAGGCACCGGAATTATTTACAACAGCTCCTGCCCTTGCAATACCAAAAGCTATATCAAATGCTGGCCTTGAGGCTTCTCAAATAGATTATTATGAAATAAATGAAGCTTTTTCTGTAAGGAATACGACACATATCTTACTCATTCAAGTGAACACGCTAATGATGCCCCAACTTCTTCTGTGCAGGTTGTGGCTCTTGCAAATCAGAAGCTTCTTAGTCTTAATCCTGTGAGTGTTCAAGTGCCTCAATTCCTTGACACCTTTTATTTAATAAAATCATTTTCTGGCCATCTGACTGCTTCGGCATTTTGATTCCTCCATCCTATCCTATAACAATGCCTTAAGAATAGATAATTCATGTACTTCCTACCAAATGCAGGAAAAAGTTAATGTACATGGTGGAGCTGTATCATTGGGGCATCCCTTGGGTTGCAGTGGAGCTCGAATCTTAGTCACATTATTAGGGGTAAATTGTCACCTTGGTTACTTATCATTTTCTTTCACCCTTGGCACTTGTAAATCATGCACCTGTTATCCATTACATTTTATAATTCTGGTGTGGTCTACACTTCCCAAATTTTTGTGATTTGTAGATATCTATCTTGGAAGAGTTATATATATATATATAGACTCAGCACAAGAAACATAAAGCTAAATAAGAGTTGAATCTCATCCTTGTTTAAATCACGAATTAGTTCCTCATAAACTTGAGTCAATGATTCTATACAAAATTAGAATTAGAATTTCAACACAATAACACATTACTAATCAGCTTGACCGAATCAAAATTCAAACGCAAGCTATTGAAATAAACTAAAGGATAAATTCTACAAAGTGTAAGCACAAGAAATACAAAATACAAAAAATAAGAAACCAATAACATCTTCTCTTGTCATATTTCCCGATACTCATTGGATATCTTATCCAAGTTGTATTTCAGGTATTGAGACACAAGAGAGGGAAGTATGGTGTTGCCGCCATCTGCAATGGGGGAGGAGGAGCATCTGCTCTTGTCCTTGAGCTCATGTAAGCCTTTTCAATTTGGTTAGCCATAGTTCAGTTCTCTAATACTCTGCAGTGCAGTTAATCCTGCTTAAATTACATGAGATCTGAGGTTTAAAAGTTGTAATTAACTAATTAATTATTCTGAGGTTTCTCCAATTTTTCAGGCCAGTTGCTGTGGGACGTTCTTTATTATGACAACGATCTCCATGCATCTTACTACTTTGCAACACCAGTACAACTATTTTCTCTTGAAAAGGACAAAACATGTAATAAGTTTGGTCAATGAAAGAGACGGTTTCAGTGTGTTTGCTGTTATCATGTTAATTTTAATAAAAAAAATCATTTTAAATTTGATTTATTAAATAGTTTTGAAAATTAGCAAACTTGGTACACATACATACTGTAAGTGTATTATAATTAGTTATTTTGATACTTGATTGATTCTGCATGGTAGTTAATATATGAATTTTTGTGAGCTTTACTTGTAGGTCCTGCGCATATGTTTGATGGGAAAAGATCTTTGAAAAGTAGAACAAGATGAAATAGAGGCAAAGTGTGTACAAAGTCTTTAAGGAGTGGATTTACACTTTCCTTTAGATTAAATTCACACCCATTAAAACAAAGACTTAGCTGCAACTGGGGTTTGATAACTAGTTTCCTTCTAATGAAGAACCAAGTATGTCTTGCACTTTCAAAGCTCAAGCTGTTATAAAAATGTTATTTATATAATTTTTTGTTTTGCCTTTTGTGCACTAAAGGCAAAACGCAATTGAATTTTTAATGAATGTAGAGAATGCTTCATTGATAAACACTGTGTCTATTAGATGGACTAACTTTTAAGGTGGTGTTCAGTTAATACAATCTCATACTTTTTTTTACTGTCTAATGAGTTATTCTTATTTTTACTTGTTTATGAATACACACATCTTCCCAAATTAATTAAAAACAATGGTAACTCTTCAATTCTTGATATTAAATGTTATAGCATTGTTTGTTTCATCATATCGATTGGTTAATGGCTTCATCATTTTACGTGTGTAAATAGAAAGGGTTGTACCTTAATTAATAGTTTTCAGTTTTTATATTTAACTGTAAATTTCAAAATAAAATATTTTTGGTTAAGATTGAGTTGATTTTTTTTTTAATTTTAAAGAAATGGTAATTTTAGTTTTAATTCTAGAAATAAGTTATTCAACAATTTCATCTTTCTTCTAAGATACAATTTTATTCAATAATAATGATAACTTATTGTTATCATTTTTATTACCATTTATTATATCTTATGTTTCGAAAATTAGTTCAAAGGTTTATTGGTCAAATCACGAATGAATTAATATTAATAAAATAATACCAATAATTAAATTATGGATAAAATAATATTAAAAAGTTATAATTTCATGAACCAAACTGCAACATGGGAAAGTAACTGGGATCTTGTACAAATGGTGTAGGATAAGAAGATATGTTGTAGGATGATTAATAATAGAGCAAACAGAACAAATATACCAAATATTGCATTAGTTTACCCATTTTCCAGTTAAAAGGGAAGCCTTTATCTTAATTTATGCAATATTCATAGGATCACTTTCATTGTTATTACTTTGAAACTAAAATGCAACAAAACATAAATAAAAGAATAACAATGAAGGTAATTTTATGAAAATGAGACCTCTATTTAACTAAAGCGCCTGAAACATGTTGGCTTCCTACAAATAACAGTTTCTTCCAGCATCTCTATATATTATTTTGGTACCCTATATAAAATATGAAAATATTTTTTATCCCTATTGTGACACCTCCATATTTTGGATTATATAATCCAGAATGTTATTTCGAAATAACTTTTACAATTTAATTTATATATAAATTATTTTTTTAAAATATTTTATTTTATTTTTTTCTTAAAAAGAAAAACTTGTGCAAAAATAGTCGTTGATAACATAATATGTGCAAAATTTAGCAGGGTTGATGATAGTCCTAGAAAGTGAGATACAGAGGCAGCAATAACTAACTAACTAACCAACATCTAAGAAAACATCATGGAATAATGTTTCTGGTGTTCCGCGTGTAGCCTAAATCTAATGTGTTTTTTTTTCATAATTACAAAGAGGAAAAGGTCCTTTTTGTATTTGATCACCCTGTTTGGTTGGTAATTCGAATGGTGCATACTGTGAGCCTCACCAGAAACCTCTCTGTACCTAATCTAAAATAGGAAAACTAATTCTGCATCCACCAGATTTATTCAACCATTATCCCGGATGTTCTTTTCAAAGGGACAGACTTTTCAAATGGAAAAAGTTGGACTCAGGGAACCTTTGGTTTCATCAGGGTTCTTTTGAGTTCCAACACCTTTCCTTTGGAATATTATTATATGACTTTTACCTGTTTTACACGCCCTCCTCTGGCTTCATCTTTGTTTCTATCACGTAACACCTTTCCTCCCCGTTTTTGTATCATAAAATATCACCATCTTTATTGAGTTTCGCATATGCCCTTCATTCATACAATTTGATCTCATTGCAATCTATCTTTGCAGAAACCATCTAGTTTAGATCAAAGAAAATGACTGGCATGAAGAAGTTGAATTCTCCAAGGGGAGAGGTTGGAGAAATTGACACAAGGGCACCATTCCAATCTGTCAAAGCTGCTGTCAGTTTATTTGGGGAGGTAGCCAACCCAAGAGACAGATTTTCTGTCAAGAGGAGATCATCAGAGGTATGCATCCAACATTAGTTTTTTATATCCTTGAATCGGGAGATTGATGTCACCACGTTAAAGTATGAGAAAGTTAATAAAATTCCAGTCAATGTAATAGGGAAAATAAGATGCCAATGGCATTGCATGAGACACGTTTGCATGTTGTCGTAGAAAATGGTTTTCATGTTTTTATTTCAAAATTTGCAGAATGTATTTGAAAAGGAGACGCAGCTTATATTGGCCCAAAAGGAACTAGACAAGATAAAGAAACATGTGGATAATGCTGAGGCCGTGAAAGCCAAAGCACTTTCTGACCTTGAGAATGCCAAGGAGATACTTCAGAATTTGACAACCAGGCTGACCAACGTAAGAGAATCCAAGCAATCCGCAATGGAAGCTGCTGAAGTCGTGAAAACCCAGAGCAAGCGATTTGAAAAGACGCTATCCCTAAAAGCCGTGGGATATGAAGCCTGGAGACAAGAACTAGAACATGCAAGAAAGGAGTACATCACCACTATAACTGAACTTGATTCTTCCAAGCAAGAACTAACCAAAATAAGGCAGGATTTTGATGCAGTTATGGGGGCAAAGCTGGCAGCATTGCAAGCAACAGGAGAGGCTCAACGTTCAGCAAAATTAAACTCAGAAAGAATCGGTGAACTCTCATTTGAAATCGAGACCATGAAAGCATCAATTGAACAATTGAAACTCGCCGCTGAACAATCCCAAGAAGAAAGTGAAGCCCAACTTATGAGTTATTACAAAAATGCCAAGGAAGAAGTACAAAAGAATTTGGACTCCTTGAAGAATGAATATGAACCAGAGCTCATGCAAAATCTAGATGTCAAACTTTCCGAAACTAGTGCAGAGATTGAGGCTCTTCAAGAACACATTAAGAAGCTGCATGCTTCTAAGATGGATTCTGTGAAGCTTCTAATTTCAGAGCTTAAAGAAGCCACAAAGACACTTGAGGACGTTGCTGAAGAAAAGAACTCCCTTAACAAACTGGTGTTTTTTCTCAGAACAGAATTGAAGCAAGTGAGGAATGAGCAAGATGGAGTGAAGGAGAAGGAACATGCAGCGGTAGCTCTCGCTGCTAACCTCACTGGTGAACTGCAAGGGAGAATGGGAGAGGCAAAACCTGCACCAAGCACGGTAGAGGACTTGGAAGCTGATATCTTCTATGTACAGAGTAAGAAAATTGAGAAGCTACAGTTGGAGACGGAAGGTGCAAGAAGAGAAGCTGAAGAGATGAGGAGAAAAGCTCAAGAGCTGAAGCAAGAAGCGGAAAAGTCCCGGGCTGTGGCTAAAGAAGCAGAGCAAAAACTTGAGCTAGTTCTGGTGGAGGCTAGAGAGGCAAAAGCTGCAGAACAAAGAGCCTTTAAGGAGATCAAGATTTTATCTGAAGTGGCTAAAGTTCCGAACTCAAAATTCAGTGGTAAAATCAAGATTTCAAATGAAGAGTTTGAGGCAATGAGAGCAAAGGCCAAGGAGTGTGAGGATTTGGTTGAAAAGAAAGACGCAATTGTGATGGCAGAGCTTCAACAAATCTATAAAAGAAAGCATGAAGTGGACAGAAAGGTGGAAACTAATCTAAAGGCCATTGAAGAAACAAAGGCTGCTACAGAGACGGCCCTGTGGAGTGCAGAGTTGGCAGATTCATTTAAGGTGGCAATTGAGATTGAGCTGAAGAGGTCGCGTCAACAACGACAAAAAGGGATATCCGATGATGCTTCTCAGAAATTGGAGCATTCTGTAACACCAATCTCGTTGACCACAGAATAGAAGTCAAAATCTTGGACATGTACATGGGAAAGGAAAAGGAAGTACTTGTTATTGTGTTGCCTTTTTCTACTTATATCTTGGAAGCTGGGCCATATCATCAACTCTTTCAGTACGCCGGATACTGTGTTGATGTTTCCATCTTTCGAAAACAAATTGAATGCGCAAATGCAATTTCTTATTGTCAACAACCTGCATTTTTTTCTTGTCCCTAGGGCCCTTCATAAACAACTTTCTGGCTCCTATACATTCAAGGAAAAACTAAGAAGAAGCTTTTCTTTGTGCAGAATAACTCGGTTGAACAATGTTTTCAAGTGCGGGACATAAATCATACGATGTTTCACTTAAGCCGCTCAATAATGCTTTGAATACAAATTAGTATGAAGACCAAAAATGTAAAAGAAACACGAGGATATATTATATTTGATATTGATGCCTTGCATTATGACACGATGTAAAGCTGGGATTTGCAATTAACATACCCCTTAATTTCTCTTAACATACGTAAACAACACTAACTAATTAGGCCGATTCCTGATAGAAGTAATTCTGATGTAGAGTACTTCTACATTGGTTGTACAGGCAAAAGATCTCTGATTTAGAGGTCTCAACAGTTATCTAAAAGAGAGTATTGTATTAGACACCATTGCCGTTCTCAAACTTGTGTAACTCTGACTCTATAGTCTTGGCGATCTCAGATTCATCATCAGGAGGTTCGGGAAAATCCACGTGAAACGAGCCGTGTTTGATGGGTTCAACAGTTTCACGTTGCCTGGCTTGCTGCTTGATGTGGTTATAGAGCTCTTGATGGAAGGGGTGATCCAAGGAATAACAATTTTCACTTCCCGTTTCTGAATGTTTGGATGATCCGGAGCCTTCTCTTTTACAGAAATGTGGTAGCGACGAGTAATCCATGACCTGCACACGAAATTTAATTAGTTAAATTCATTAATACAAAGTAAAGAGATAACAGATACCAGACAAGCCTTCAATTTTCCAAATCACGAACATAATAAAAGGAATGAATATAAAAGTGTTACTCGTTAGGAAATTGATTTTTATTAAATCCATCAATTTAAGTATAACAGATATTATGCAAATAATGCTTGTAAAATTGTAGGAAATTTAAACAAAAATAAGTAGGATATGAAGTGATGATATTTTCTTTTAAAATCATTTTCTACATAAGATATTTTGATAGGTACAACAATAATTTAATGCGTAGATAAGATGCAATAATACTTTTATTAAAAAAATCATCCTATAAAATATAATTTCTTAGAGAGATTGATTTATATACAGACAGCAAGTTGCGTTAGGGATCCGCAGACAGAACTCTTCCCTAGTCTTTTGTTATGCCCTGCAATTCTGCATATGCAATAAATTTATTTATATATTTTTTAACCGCTGTTGGTGTTTCAAGTGGTAGGAAGTTGGAAATATTCCGTTCCAACTAGTTTCAGAGGCATTGTGAATGTGTAACTGTGTAATGTGGTCGAAAGAAAGGCCAGAATTTCAAAGATAAGTTTATGGCACAGCAAAAAATGCCTACATGGCATATTTGTTGTTCTGCTAATGTTCTTTGTAGACGGGTCTCTTGTCTGATAAACAACCACCTGGGTTTTTTTTCCTAATGCATTTTTCTGTTCGTAATTGTGTATTTCATTCTTTCTTGTTACCTTTAAAAGGAAAAGCAATTGTCTACTTTTGCAACTCTCTCCCTTATTAAATTAGTAGATGGTCCTGGAATATATGGTACCACGACTGAGATCATGATAATTGGCATTTTTTTTTCTTCATCATGGCATAATTTAAGTTGATGGGCGTATGCACTCCAGCAATCTTGTTCAAAGAAATAAGGACAGAACCAAACAAAAGAACTTACATTCAACAGCTCATCTCGACCACAACCGGGTAAAACCTGTATTTTTCTTCTTGTTCTCTCTTGTAAAAGTGGCTTCACAACCTGCTAATGCTGAGTGTTTAAACATCATGCTGAGGTCTCAATAGGAACTCAACAGAAACTGCTATATTAAATAAAGATATCATACGGGAAGCGAAATCATGAGGAACAATATCTTTATTTAATGGTAGAAATCTCACCTTCCAACAAGCTGAAAATATGTATGGAGCATTTGCAATGTAATAAGTATTTGTCTTCTCGGGGTAATTCAGATCATCAATGGATGATATAATAGTTAACAACTGCATCAGTAGGAGCAAGTTATATAGAATATATATGAAGCAGATGGGAAACAAGTGAACCTCTTCCGCTTTTAAGTTTGGTTTCATGAAGCAATAATAATAACAAATATTGACCTAAACAAGTAAAACGACAAATTGGAGTACCATTTTCAGTTTTGTGTATGTTTACAGATTATCAATACATTAACTTCACAATTAATCATGGGAATGGCGATGCTGCTGGATCAAATAGCACAATGAACTAAAAGGTACCTTAATCTGATTCAGGGCTGATAACTTCAGACCGGTCATGTCTAAAACCTTTATACATGTGGTAATAGTCCGCTTATGCTTCTTTGATGCAGAAGGCTACAGATATATATGTGTCAAAACAAATGAACAAAAAAGTTCAAGTGGTTAATGAAGATGACTCTAACGGCTAATACTCACCAAGATTATACGGTCACGATATTCATTAATTTGAATGTGTGACTGCACGTAATAATGGACCTGCAATCATAAAAAAACACAAAAATGTAAGAAGGATATCAGAGTACACAGCTTTAAGAAAAAGAAACAGATGGTGCTCCAAAGAGACAACAATCCTTTTTCCTCTTTTCCAATAATTAAACTTACAGATGCTTTGTCAAATGTGCTAAGCCCAACACCGATTGCAAAGACAGGCAGACCCTGGAAGGAAGACAGAGCAAGAAGAATAGAATTAAAAATAAAAAGATAAAAAGGAAAAAATCATCTAAGAGCTATAATTCTCAGCAATATAATTAAAAATGCAGTTGCATTTCCTAATAAACAAACACTTATCATGCATAACTACAATGAAATGGAATGAGGAGAGTATTATGTGGGAGAATGAGCACCTCTTTGGAGTAACCAGACAATCCTATGAGCTGTGAATCACGCACTGCTGTATATAAATCAGCGGGAACAATTGGTTTCTGAAAACAGATCACCGAACGGACATATTTCATAAGATACAATATGTTGCCATTATTTTCAAAATAACAAATCTCAAAAGGAGCAAGTCTCTTAAATTATAGACAAGAACCAAGCATAAAAAAATGTATTGACAAAGAAATCATGCAAAGGATCGGCATAATAAAAACTCACAGATAATATATGGTCAATCTCATTTTGCACTCTCCAATTTAAACAGTCAACCAACTGAAACATAATACAGGCGTCAGTTAGCGAGTAACAGTGAATATAGCGAGCAAAACCTTAAACAAAAGGCCACTTGCATGATATATATCTTTACCATTTTATAGGCCTTGGAAGGATCCCAGTCCCTTGCTTTTAGGAACCGCATTAAAGTTTCGGTGACATATCCTTGATGAACATTCTGGCAATTAAAGTTATGGAATCCAAAGGAGAAGAAAGATATCAGTTTTAGGAATCAGAATGCAAAAAGGTAAATGGAATCCACATAAATTCAGTACTTAGAATTTGGGCAGAAGAGTTATTAACGTTTGTAGTTAATAATTATATTCAACAATTAAATTTAGTAGCAAGAACTTATCACCACGGTTGTGCTGAGATACTCTAGTTTACAAAATAGGTGAAAGCGTGAAACACAAGAAAGATTATATGGTTAAAACAATTTGATAAAGAGAAATGAAATCAGATCTCCATTGAGAGACATTACGTGTAAAATATCCCGAAACATTAGAAGTGCGGAGTCCATAAAATGAGTCAAATATTTAGAAATAGAAGTTAGGAGAAGTTGAAGGTTATTGCAAAGGCCACGGTACCAAAAAAGTCCATTGAAACGTGAAATGAATACATTGGAGGTTCCCCACAAGGCATCCCAAGTCATAACCCTACCTACCCATACATACACGAACCAAATAATAGAATAGAAGGGAATTGAAGCAGATCAAAGCGGTGAAATGCAGGAGCAAGAGTGAAATGTGTTTGAGGCGAGATGTAATGAGATCAACGAAAATGCTAACCTGAAACGTTCTTCGCAAAGGCTCCTCGACTACCATTGTTGGAAATTCAAAAACAAGAAACAAAAAACAGTGAGAAAAAACAGCAAAAGAGAGAGATGAAGAATATATATTTATATATATATATAGAGAGAGAGAGAGAGAGGGGGGGAGAGACCTTGGTCAATGAATGCCTGGAACTGCTTGATAGCATCCTGGGAACCAACCCCCATTTGTTGCTGTTGTTGTTCTGCAACTCTTAACTTCACTTTCCTTTCTTTCTAGTTTTACTACAATACAATACAATACAATACACACACCTTGAAGCAAAAGGAAGATGAAGGAGGAGAAGGCTTAACCATATAAATATTCAACAAAAAAGAGCAAGTAAGAGTATTCAACAAAGACGGGCCTATCATCACCAAGTTCTTCCCAACTACAATTTCCACCCTTTCTCTCCTCTCCTTCTAAATTTTCTTTCCCTTATTTATTATTTATATTAATATTAATTTAAATTACATTACTTTTTCTTTTTCTTTTTCTTTTTTTATAATTACCATATCATACAGAAACGCAGTATTATTTAGTAAAAAAAAGGAGTGCTTTATTAAAAATTAAAATGAAAAGGCAAAAATGGAAGCTTCACAGACAGTTCAGAATCTGAGGAGAATTTGAAAATTGAGATACCCAAACATACACTTTTCAAACAGTAAAACCATTTCTTATTTTTTATACCATTTGTCTGTTTTTGGTAAGACGTTTTTATATTAGTTAGTTATAATAACTATTTTATGATTATTGAGGAGTCAGTGCACCATTATTTTCGGGGATCCACTGCCGCGATCTATTTTCAGCCGTCAGATTTTAATCTCAATTGTTTTTTTTTTCTTGGCTCAGAGTTTGTGCCAAAATGGATTAGGCTTGTTAGACTGATTTAAACTTTTATAATCCTATCCTCCTCCACTGTTATGAGATAATTTTTTTTGTTTTTCCTCTTATAATTTTGGGTTGGAAAATTTTATTAATAAATATATTTTTCGTTTATATAATATAATAAGAAGGAAACTATCAATTATTATCACTAATTTTTTATATAATAAATAAATTTGTAGTGTTAATTTTACTATAATCTTATAATATTTATGTTAGTTATAGATTAATATAAAATATTTTGATATTTTGATTTATGTTAAAAATATGTTTGTTACGTAAAAAAGCTGATAAAGATTTATTTCAACAATTTTCTTATTATAAATAATTAAAAGAAAATATTTTTGAACTAAAATTAAATAAATTTAACATAAAATAAAATGATGGAAAATATATTTAACTCAAATTTTAAAGCATTAAAGAGATAAGAAATAGAAGAAGTTAAAGGTGTTTTTGTTGTAATATACATGTTTGTTGCAAATTGGATGGTTGGTGGACATGGTTCCAACAGTGGCTAGTAAAGAAGAAGCGATGGCAGGATGAGGCCCCAACAACTTCTTGAGTGACACTAATCCGAATCATGCACTATTGTGAAATTAACATCACAAGGTGGGCAAAAGAAAACAAAGAAAAAGGTTATAGAACGCATGCACCTAAAAAGAAAAAAGGCAACTAAAACATGCACCTTATTAGATATCTAATCTAACACTGCCTTTATATTTGGGGAAAAACTCTATTTCGGTTGCCAAAGAGAATAGTTTCTTTAAAAATGATCTTTGATGGAAAGATAAGTAAAATTCAAACACATTGGTCCTTACCTATCTCTTTCTGCCCCCCCACACACACCAACGTACACGCACAATAATACTTACCATCACTACGTGTTTGCTTAGGAATTCATGGTTGTTGATCATAATTCGTCATAGCTTTGGGTACCCTACGACTCTACCACGCGTTAACATGCTCACCTTCTTGCACTAATTTAATGATGTTCAAATAAATACTTGCCATTTATTAGTAACAACTGCTATACAAATTTAATAATAGTGTGGATATAGTTGCACGTTTTATAGAATTACTTCATATTTAATATGTGGAATGAGTCAGAGAAAAAGTAAGTCAAATAACAGAGGATTTGGAACCAAGGAAACTAGCTTGTAACCTTCCAACAAATTACAAGCTTTGTTTTCATTCACATTTTGCATCCAAAACATTGACGAATCCCGAAAATAAGAGATGTATTTAGGACATACAAAATTCACCTCAAAATATATTTAGGTATTTTTAACAAAAAAAAAAAAAACTTCATTTTCACCTTGTTTTTTCTTTTCTTTTATTATTTTTTTAAATTTTGTTGGTACAATACAAAAGAACGACCGTAGATTTTTATAGTGTGGAAATTAGTTGAGTTTGATATTATTTTTGTGATAATAGAAAGGAATGGTAAAAGGAAATGGGTGTGGATGGGAATTTTGAATGGAATACATTTTGACTTTTCATAATTTTTTCCATGAATTATGCCACAACTTGTTTTATCATTCAACAAACTGATGCAAGAAAAACAATACAGCAGAACCCCATGTCATGCCACACACCTCTACAGAAAAAATTACACATGTATATAAAATATTTGTTTAGACCAAGTATTACTTTTATTTATAATTTAATATAAAATATATTTTTATTGAGGCCACCTCATTTCCAACTCTACATTAATTTGATTAAAAGTATTATTACTTTTTAGTATACTAAATGACACCAAGGTAGTTAAATATTTTTTAAAAAATATATTACTTTAATACTCATTAACAAATTAGGCATCGAATTATTTACAATAAGAACTTGATCTGTTACAACTAAAAATTAATTAATGATTGCACAACAACTCAAAAAATTATGTGAATACATCACTGCAGAGATTCATCATTGACTGAAACCAAACACTTATAATTAATGCCGATAGAATAAAAGAAAAGTAAAATATTGAAGAGACATTTACACAATGTTTAGGACATAACGTTATAATCGTTTTTTAGTTTATATAATCACTTTTTTCTTTGTTTTCGATGGTCAATCCATTCTTAAACGGTATATTACATTTTTTTTTTTGTCTTATATATAAAAAAGTTAGTAATTTAATATTCTTCTAGTGTCTTTTTATTTGTTTAGTTTTAATTATTTAAATATGATTCAATGATCTATGAACAGAAAAAAATGCATAAATTTAAGTGTGAAGGGAAGGTTTAGGGTTTCAATAAAAACGGAAAAAAATAAATTACATATAAATCATAAAACCTTCAAATTATAATATTATAAATGCAAACTCGCCGTGGATGAGTCGTCAACCCATTTGATAATTTTTTTTTATCTTAAGTAATTATAATATATAATATAATATATTAATAATATTATTAATATTTTATTGAGAAAAAAATGAATGAAGATTGATCCTACCGACAACTCAAACGTGGAGGAATCGCTTTGTAGCACTCTCTGTCCCGTCTACGCGACTGTGTTCTCTGCAAAGTCACCCTCAGAATCTTCTCTTGGATCTCCAAACGCGACCTGCAAAACACACAGACGGCGCCTCTAGCGGCCGTTTGCACTCCGACGATCAAGTTAGACCACAGAACCACCAAATGAGAAAAACTAGTAGTGCGTGTGAAAAACTCTTGCTCTCTCTGTTCTCTCTCACCCTGATTCTGTTTTATGGCACCGCCTGCATCTGGGCCTAACAGAATTCTGTTATGCTTTCTGGCATGTGTCAGAACCCTGTTATGCTTTTCTGCGACAACGTACCTCCAGAATCAGTAGAGTGTGAGTGTCTGTGCGTGTCCGCGCGTCTCTGCGC
>Ga0123342_1005396_pt1 | contig 18545 bp, 9 predicted proteins | sample Turbeawhitnodule_FD_89960 | JGI IMG/M metagenome (GOLD analysis project Ga0123342, IMG submission 89960) | Root nodule microbial communities of legume samples collected from Mexico - Turtle bean Mexico white nodule | ecosystem: Host-associated > Plants > Roots > Nodule | place: Mexico: Nepantla...
GCTACCAAATTTAGAAACTAAATAATTGGTAGTTAAAACCTTAGTTGCTAATTAGATACCAATTTAGAAACTATTTAACAATAATAGAAAATAATATAAATTAATTTAGAAACCAATTTTTTTTTTAGTTTCTAAAATGGTCTCTATTTTAGTTTCTATTGTAACTAATTATTTTGGTCTCTAAAAATTGGTTTCTATTTCATGATTTTCTTGTAGTGTATACTTCGTCTAAGTAAAGTTATCATTAAAGGATATGCATGATTTTCAATGTTGTTCTTAAAATCAAATATTATAAATTTTCTCTAAAATTTGCAATATAGAGCATAACCTAGGTCGATTCTCAAATGATACATATTAATTTGGGAGTTTAGTGATTGAAAAAATGTGAACAAAAATTGAAATGAAACAGAGATTAAAAACAGAAATCAAGAGAAGATAAAAGGTTGATTCACATATTGAAGAACCAAACAATTCCTTTTATCATAGTTTTTTAAAGATTCAAGTCTAAGTTTGAACAATGAACTGATTCAATTGATCAAGTAAATCAATTATGTGAATCAAATCAAAATATCATTCAATTTAATGTATATCAAATTATCAAATCAAGATTTAATTGATTCCTATTTTGATTTCTAAATTTTGATTCCTATTTTAATTAGTGGTCTAGTAGTGGAAACACAATTTTTAATTTTGAAAGAACTTTTTAACTGTTTCCCCCTTTGACAGGCCTCGCAAAGAAGATGATCTTTTCATGAAATATTGGACAGGTCTCTAATGAGGTTTTTCTTATAAAGCTCTTATCTTAAATACATTCGAGATTTAAGAGTTGTAGCTTTTTGTGCCATAACCATCTATCATCTTCTTTGGAGAGCAACCATGTGATTTTCTTCTTACTGAGATCTAACAGGTCAATCTCATGTAGATTGTTCTTTCGTTTGACAATAAAAAGGGTTTGTCCACCAAACAATGTAACTATGCATGTATCCTTGTTAAATGAGACCATACAACCACCTGCACATAATTGTCTTATTCTCAGTAGAATATATATGAGTCCTTCAACAATTAAACATTTTAAATTGAGACAAGGGTAGAAATACCTGGGGTGCATAATGAAAATTGTTTAGCTACGAACATTCACAAAAATACAGAGGATGAAGACCTAGAGTTTGTTTATGGATTTACTTGTACATATGGGCCTAATTGGACTTTGTTTATCTTTTGTAGGTCCAATTAAGAGGAACATAAAAAGCCTAGTAGACGATTGAGAGTGCAATTTATTTGTAAATCCTTCACACATATGAAGTTAGCCTCTAGAATAAGGAGTGGTCACTTTTATATCCTCCTATTGAGAGTTTGCCTTATATTTTATACAAATAACTTTGGTTGTACAACCAAGAGTGATTTTGTGTTCTTAGAGAATATTGGCTAATGAACTCGTGCTTAAAATTTAGTAGATAGTCATGAGTGACTTTTTGTACTCATTGCAAGCTAGAATAAGTAGTGTTAATACTTGTGAAAAAGTTTGATGAGTGTAACCCTTTGCAGTTGGAAAAGGAACTAAACATAACGCGGGATAAGGTGAACTAGTATAAACCAACATGTTCAATATAATTTTTTATTACACGAGTTAACTACTTTTGGTATTCATTTAAAAGTTTGCAAAAAATTATTGTGAACATTGTTTTAAATACTAACATGTTTTAAAAATTATTGTTGGAGTGACTAGCACCATTTAAAATAAAGGAAATTTTACTACATTTATCTTGCTCAGGCTACAACACTACCACTTGAGCAATATTTCATATTACTTAAGTGTCATATTAAAGGTTGAGCAATATAATTCTAAAAAAGAAATAATTGTTTCACTCTCATTCTTGCTTGAGTTACAAGCAACATGTTTGAGCACAACATTGCTTAAGTGACAAAGATAACGCTTGAGAGATATGCTACTCTATTTACATCAAAATATTTTTAGAGATATGTTTGAGCACAATATTTTTACTTCACCCACTTCATGAGTGCTCTATCGCTCAAGCTATATATCTATTACTTGAGCAATAGGAGTTATAAAGGAGGAAGAATTGATGTGCACCCTCTCTCATTTTAACCCAAATTTGAGCTTCACACCTAAACTAATTGTCTTTGCTTATTCCTTGAAGAAAAATTTGATACTCAAGCAAGATAAGCAAAATCAGCAAATTCTGCAAAATTAAAAAATAGTCTTCCAACCAAAAATTTGTTGTTATATGTGATGAACATTATAACTCAAATTGACCATTCCAATCAATGTTAATTGGAATGTTTATGTTCAAAACCAATAAAAATACAATAGGAATCAATTCAATAAAAAAAAAGGCACCATCTTAACAAATTTCAATACCAATAACATTAATCAAATAAAGTTCACTTATAATTTCAAATACCTAAATTGGGACAAGAGAGATGAAGTTATACCTAACTCTTAAAAGAATATCATCAAATCAATTAGAACACTCATCATAAAACAAATAAATTGAAAGAGTAACATTTCTCAATTGACAACACTGATATGAAACTTTAAAAATACTCACAAATAAAGTCCAAAAATTAAAAATGAAGATATTTTAGAATAAAAAGAAATTTACTCTAAATCATTTTTTTATCCATAGTAAATGACACCTTGTAACTAGTAGAATCTACTCAAAAATCGCTAAAAACTATAAAAGGATATTTTTTTTAAAAAAAAAAGAAAGGAAAAAAAGGGCTTCTATCTCTTACAGCCTATAATTATAATTATGATATTTAATAGAAAATTTTGCAACTTTTTATTTATATTTTTTTAATTTACTAATATATTTTTATTTTAAAATTGTTTTTCTCTATAAAATACGTTTTAAAATGAGGTAAGGATTACAAATATAATGTTTGGTACATTATATCTATATAAATGAATATTATTGAAGGATTATAAATTTAAAGACTTGAATAGTATTTCTTTGTTGTAACACGGTCACCTAATATAAAACTTAAAATTTAGTTTTAAAAATAAAAACAATTTTTTTATATTAAAAGTAATTATTCTTCAAATAAATTTTAAAAATTATTATTAATATGCGAGTATTATATTATCTTTATATTGGAACAAAAAAAGTTAAATAAAATTTTAAAAATAATACTACATAAATTAAGAACTTATATATATATATATATATATATATATATATATATTGTAATAGATATGAACGAAAGCAACATCTAAAATTTGCAAACTTTTGTAGGGCAAGAAAAATAATTAAAAACAATCATTACAGACATAAGTCTTTATATTAATCATTGATAATGCATCTGGCTGATGGTAAACTAAACCGAGTAGGTACAGCTGAAATGAGTAAATGCTGACCTTTAAACATAATTACCTATCACGGGTTATAGGTTTGGCCCAGAACCAAAATCAAAAGTATATGAACCCTAAAGTATAATTACATCTTTTAGGGTTAACACTTTAAAAAAAAAAAATACACTTTACATCTTAATAAATTAATATTTGAGTTATTTTTGTTTTATTTTTTAATTAAAAAATATTATTATATTATTATAAACAATGTAAAATGTATTTTTTTTACCATTTATGGTGTAAACAAAACTTTTTTCTTTATTAAATATATATGTGTTAAATTTGTATATGATCTAGTTGTTTATAAATGAAAATGATATATTTTCGAGTGTCAAATGTTGGAATTTGTTGTTTTTTTTCTTTCTCATTAAAATGAGATAATAGTCATGCTGGAGTATATGAAATGATCATGTTGTCCTTAGTTTCATGTGAGAATCTAAACGTAACAGTTGCAGGTAGAAATTCCTGACCAATATAGTAGTTATGTACAAATTTGCAGTAATTCTTTAATAATTTGAATTGGGTAACGTTGTAGGTGAAGTTTTTAAATACTCATCAATTGAGGTAGATGAGTTTATTGACAATTATAAGTGTGAATGTTGTGAGGTCTGATGTACTATGTTTTGTTGTGTATTCCTTGATGTTTTAGTGATTTTGTGGAGAATCTTTGGTAGTTTGGTGATGCAGCATTGAGGTAAGAACACACATCCAGGACCATTTCAGCACATAAAACATTTAAAGGAACCATAATCGATTACATGTTTAAGATAATCGATTATGTTGGTTTTACCTGCATTCAAATAATAAAATAATCGAGTATGAACTATTTTTAAGTGAACAACGAGTATATGGTGCCCATAATCAATTATGATGTTAGAGTTTATTTGTAAATATAAGATTGGAATGAGTAAAATTGAAGCATAAGTAAAAATGTGATAAAGAATTTGAAAAGTGTGGAATGTAATTAATAGAAAGATGATTGGTAGAGTAGTAGAACGTAAGGCAGGAGTTGGTGGTGATTATGAGCTATATTAGAAAACTTTTCTACCAATGGCAATAAGCAAGGTTGGAAGTACTTATTTGAGGGCATAACATTTAAGCACTAGGATACAAGATCCCATAAATAAAAGTGAGGTACTACTACACTACCACCATCCTTTTCTACGCCTTTGCTTGTGGGCACTTTGCATTACCCAATTTGATATTTCTCACTTTTCACTTCCTCCCAATAACATGCACACTACTTCTAGTCAATGAGACAGCGACATAACACAAATACAACTTCTCATCAAATACATGTCTCAAGCTTTTAAGTTTTTTCTTATTAATTTAAAAACTTATTTAAGATTTCATGCTGAATAAATAATATTAATAAAAGAATAATAGTTAAATAGCATATAAAATAATATACAAATAAAAAGAATATCCCGTAATATTCTTTTTATAGGTTATAGGTTTCAGTAATATTGTTTAACAATAACAAATTTAAATTTAGTATTGTAAAGAAAATGACAAATATTTTTAAAGAAAAAAATAAAAATGACATTGTATTTAGAATTTTTTTTGAAAAATACTTTTTTCTATACTAATTATATTTTATTCATTTGTTATGAACCAAATTTTGACTGATTATCTAAAAAGTCAGTTCTTTTTAATTTGAACAGAGCATAATCAATCCACTGGTTCTTCAGTTCATCCTTTAGCAGTCTTGTCTGGTTAATTTAAAGCAATTCTTTTTGTTAAAATTCGAAATCGAATAATTTAAAGCAATTATGATTTTGAAAATTCTAATTCCAATAATTTAAAGCAACCTGAACCCTAAACCCAAACTGATCCCTTCAAGTATAAAAGGCCAGTGTGTCTAAATGCCTTATCACTTATTCTGCAGTTCAAAATATATCTTCATAGTGAGAATTGCAGAGTCTAAATTGGAAACAAAATGTCTTACCAGCTGTCATGTGTTGTGTGCGTACCCCGTGCAATTTGGGTTCAACCTAACACAAATCATAGCAGGTGACTATCTGTTATAATAACTAGGCCATTAGAATAAACATCTTTATACTAATATTTTCATTGCTTAATCAAATTATGCACCTACTTATTCATCTTATATATTTTGTAATTTGTAGTTCCAAGTCTGACAGAGCACAGAGAATTGGTGAGTTTAGAGGAATACTCTGCACATGTAGCAATTTTATACATCACTATTAAAGTCTTACCATGCCTCTGAAAAACTATATAGCTAGTTAATTTGGATTTTTGACATTTTTGTTGATGTTGCTTTATTCAAACTCACATTCTGTACCGATATAGAGTATCTCACAAAAATCCCTCGGAGTGTCAACTTGGAGAGCCTGCAGAATGGCTATTTGTTTCCTGAGGTCAGTGAGTTTTGAATTTTCCTGCCTCTTATTCTGGCTTCGTTTAAAACTGTTATTTCTTACCACTTTAAGATATTAGACAAGTTTCAGCAAGCAGATAATTAAAGACTTGCTGTTTAATAAGTTGAGTTCTGTATATATAAACTTCTTCAGCAATACTTACACAACAAAACTAGTTTATGCGGTTTTGGAAAAAATTCAAAAGGAGAATGCCTAAGAAAAATAAGAAGGGAAGTTAAATTTTGACTGATGAAAGAAGTTTATATTTTTTTTTCTTCTAAAGGCTTACAACAACTTCATATAAACAAGGTTGAGTTGTTCTACCATTAGCTTCGCGGCAACTTTTGGGTTCTATTTTCAATTATTATGTAGCTTTGTTGTCTTATTACCTAATTATATAGTATTCTTAAACAGATATCCATGCGAGAGTCTGATTATGCTCAAAGGAATCCACATGCAAGATTGATAAGACTTGGAATTGGGGATACCACACAGCCAATACCAGACATCATAACTTCAGCTATGGCAGAGGTAATAGTTAGACTAAAGGGGTCAATATATTTATTCTTTTCATCCACTTAATAGAAGGAACTTGGAAAGGGATTGACATGATCTTTTAATAAAGGTTTGCTTTCTGAATTACATGCATCAGTAACCTTCTCTATAGAAAATGATTCATAGATCGCAAGAGGCATAGTTCTACTTTTCAACAAGTCCAACGTGAGAATAGATGTATCATGTCTTCTCTTTTCTACACTTTACACACAAACTGCTAAATATAGAGGACCTGGAGCCTGAATCAACTTGCACATATCAGGAAATTAGTATGATCCTGCATCAACATTACCATTTGACTCATGACAACATATAAATTTTCCAAAGAAGTTCTTGTATCAGGGGAAGCTTTCCCTTCGTATGCATATCCCTTAATTCATCTGATACATAAGCAAAGGTTGGTTAAAAAAAAGACACTTGCCAAATTTTCTTTAACCCGGTAGATTAACTACACAGCAATGAACAGTTTGAGAGATTTAGGACAAAAAATGTTAAAGTGGAGTCAAGTTGATATGCAGTGAATCAAAGAGAAAAGAGATAATAAGAGAACGAAATGTATAATATATTGTTTTTGCAGCAAGCATTGGCTCTATCCACAGCACAAGGCTATAAGGGTTATGGACCTGAGCAAGGCAACAGGGTAAAGTGCCACTGCTTATTTCTGGTTTGATTAAATATTCCCGCTAATCCGTGTGCTGTTGGAATTCGTGCTCACAAAAATTCATGGAATTTTCAGGAGCTAAGAAGGGCAATAGCAGAAACACTTTACCAAGATATGCAAGTGAAAGAAAATGAGATTTTTGTGTCTGATGGTGCACAGTGCGACATTTCTCGTGTTCAGGTAAGGGACCTCGTTTTATAGATTGATGAGGGTCTGGATTACAAGAAAGAAAAAAATTGAAGGACACTTATTGTTTATATTTCACCAATTAAAATATAATGATTACTGTTTTTGCATGTAGATGCTTCTGGACGCTAGTTTGTCAATAGCGTTGCAGGATCCAACTTTTCCGGTAATTATTACTTTTGGATCCATGTTGAACTTTGATGAGAAAATAAGAAGTATTCTTAAGGAATGAAGTGGTGGATGATGACAGGGATACGCAGATTCCAGCGTGATTGTTGGTAGGGCTGGAAGGTTGAATGCAGGGAATGGAAAATACAAAAAGATTGTGTACATGGAGTGTGTAGCTGAGAATAATTTCTTTCCAAACCTATCAAGAACTCCAAGGACTGATTTGATTTTCTTTTGTTCTCCAAACAATCCAACTGGTAGTGCTGCGTCTCGGCAGCAACTTGAGCAACTCGTGGAGTTTGCAAAAGCGAATGGGTCTATCATCATTTATGATTCTGCTTATGCGGCTTACATTTCTGATGAAAGTCCCAAATCAATTTTTGAAATTCCTGGAGCCAAAGAGGTGTGAAAGGTTAATCTTTTTATTACAATCATTGAGACTTGTGAAGAGGTATGAGACGTGGGAGTTTTTGTGTGCAGGTGGCAATTGAAATTTCCTCATTTTCAAAGTTTGCTGGTTTCACTGGTGTGAGGCTAGGGTGGACAGTTGTGCCAGAAGAGTTGTTGTATGCTAATGGTTATCCCGTCATAAGGGATTATGATCGCATTGTTTGCACCTGCTTCAATGGTGCATCCAATATTGTTCAAGCTGGTGGACTTGCTTGCCTTTCTCCACAAGGATTTCAGGCACAATCATTGCACATTTTCCTTCTCTTTTAACCTTACATCAAAAGTGAACTTATCATGAATGGGTTTTTTCTATAAAAGTAGTGAAATTTTGTTTTGTAAGTTACCAATTTAGGTAAAAAAAAGTTTAACCAAAAATAGTAAGTTATATACCATGTGGAAGACTTTAGAACGAAAGTCTTTATAACTTTACAATTTCAATTTCAGTGTAAAACAATATAATTAGAATTAACTGTGATCTGATTTACTTAAGATTAATTTTAGAAAGTTATAAAGTGTTATAATATGAAGCTTCTATTTAATAAAATTGTATTGGGTTTTTCAACGTGTGCGTTTTTTATTAAACTTATCTGATTTTGTGAAGGTGTGCGTTTTTCAGGCATTGAAAAGAACGATGGGATACTACATGGAAAATGCGAAGATACTTGTTGAGACGTTTGAGTCAATGGGTCTAAAGGTGTATGGGGGCAAAAATGGGCCTTATGTATGGGTTCATTTTCCAGGGTTGAGTTCATGGCAAGTCTTCAACCAATTTCTTGAGAAAGCAGCCATTGTCACTGTCCCTGGCATTGGCTTTGGTCCCGCAGGCGAGGGCTATATTCGAGTTAGTGCTTTTTCTCACAGAGAATCTATTTTGGAAGCTTCAAGGAGATTCACCAAACTAATATAAAATATCAATTATATATATATACAGTCTTCACCATTTTCGGCTTACACACTCTTCGTATATGGAAAATAATGTTCCCCCACAGTACAAAGATATTGATTCTGGTGTCATAACATAATCAATTATTTTAGATACTGTTATATACTAATTGATTATAGTAACATAACATAATTAATTATACTATACAATATCATAGAAATAGTAAACAATATTAGAATAATAATAACAAAATCATAAAATAATAATAATAATAATAAGATATTAATTAAAATTAATAATATTAATAATAATAATAATAATAATAATTGAAATAATATCAATAATAATAATAAACTATAATTTAATATTTAATTAAAATTAATTTTATAATTTTATAAATATATTATTTTATATTTTCTTTTAACTTATTATATAGTCAAATCATAATGAAACTTTCTCCTCATTTCTCTTAACTTTTCATTATTTATCTAAACAATCTCATTTTTCCTACTCTTTCTTTTATTTCTTTCATTTTTCACTCCTCGAATTCACTCCCTATAATTCAAACACAAATAAATAAGTTAATAAATATATTTGCATACTCAATAGCTTTATTTTGATCAAATATTAATTTCTTACTTTCTTATTGTTATAAAAAATTATTATCCATAAAAAAAACATTTAATTTGTGATTTATATACTTAATCAATACCACATGGATATCAAAATTATTTTAGTGTAATATATAAATTAAATATGTGATCAGTTTATTTTTTTGTTTTACGGCCTAAATTAACTTTGTATCCTAGGATATTTGCATTATAAATGATGAATTGTATTTACGTGAAACTTTGATCCTAAAATGATAAAGTTGAAATTGTATGAACAAGTTTAAACACGCAAATTGGTTTTTAGGTGTTGTTTGGATTAAATATTTCGTTGGTTAGGGTGAAAGGAATTCAATAAATCTTTTCACTAAACAAAAATTTAATTTGAATATATTAAATAAGTATAAAAAGCTTGCTTCAAAAATGAGAGAAAGGAAATGTAAGAGACAAGGAAACACTTACATTGTGAAATTGAAATGGAGTTAGAAAATAGACAAGCAAGAAAGTGAAAGAAGAGACTTATGTGGAATGAAGAATGTAAATGTATCATCACTTGGAGAGATGCTCAATATGAGAGATGATAGAGTTGTCACTTGAATCAATGAAAAAAGAGAAGACTCGGAAAGAAAACCCTTCTACTCAATTTATCTAGAGTAACACCACTTTCATTCAAAATTAATGTATCTCTATAAATTGTGAGAGAACCTACTTATAAGATACATGATCCTAACTTTGGATTCAACATTAATGTTTCTTTATAAATGGTGAGAGAGCCTACTTATAAGCTACATGATCACGACTTTAGAATTGAGATTCAAATTAAATTGACGTGTGTGCTCTACTTGAAAATTGGCATGTAATAGAATCTATGTCATGTGCCTTCATTTGCTTGATTTACACATCATGTGTTACATGTTCTTCATGTGCACCTTCTAGACTCCTTGGAGTGGTATGACTGATCATGTGATCATATGAGCTTGGAATGAGGCCTAAATCAAAGGCAGATGCAAAAAGAAAAGGCCTACCTAAGTCCAGGGTTCTATTTACAAAGCAACCTATTCTACAAAAATACAAAAATAAAGAAAATAGTTGATGATCAGGCTCATGCATTTGTTAGATACTCCTTGAGAGGCATAAGTCCTTGGTTTTGATATAGATGACCATGTACTTGATTATGTGTCATGCTCCTGGTAACCCTCCTAGGGGGCTTAAATCCTTGGTCATGTGGTATTGACTCACTCATGCATTCATCATCCTTCCTAGGTTCCAGAGAATCCATCCAGAAATTGTTAACACAAGCATTAAAAGGAGTTAGATTGCTCACATTAAAAGAATTACTTCCCATACAAGATGACGAAAGATCTAACTCATTTATTATTGTTAGTCCTCTTGATGTCTTGAAAAAGTTCATCTCTTCTAAGTAAGATTTTGGACTTCCTTTAAGTAGAAAAATAATCCTTCCTCAAATCTTTAATGTTCAAATCTTTAAGTTGAAAACTCATTTGCTTACAAATCTTTGACGATCAAATCTTTGATAAAATAAAATTTATCAAATTTATCTTTGCACAATACAAAGTCAAGGTCAGAAATGAGAAAAAGGTCAAGAGAAGTGTTGATCTAATTCGACAAGTGTACCGAGTTAAAAGTACTAATTTGTTTTAAAAGACGGATATTGAACCCACAAGGAATAACTCTATTAAAATATCAATGTGTAGCATTTACTAGATATTGAAATGTGTGTTGTAAATTAATTTAAGGTATATGAGTATTGTTTAAATAGAATTTGCTTGTAATTTAAGTAAAAAACAAAGTAAATGATTATGAAAAGTTGATTGATAGGATTGGGATTGAAGTTAATCTTTCTCGCTCGTTTGTATTTTGGTAAATAAAAACATACAACATTCTTGCTTAATTGATATTGATGCAATAAAAAGAGTTATTCATATTGATTCATCACATATGAAATTTTTAAGATCATCTCCTAAACATTGATTCCTCAACTATTTAGCAAAAGTTCTTATCATTAAGAAAAGATGTTATAAAACATTTGATATATAATAATCTATTCCTAAGATTAAAACACATCAAGTATTTCCATTTAAGTCAGATCATCATAAATACTTCCTACTCAATTCCAAAGATCTAAATAAGAATAAAAATTCAAGCTTTAAGAATAAAATGAAAATAACAATATCAAATAAAAGCATAATGTTATAGATAAATATCACATCAATATATAGGTGTTTGAAACGATTGCATTTAATCCCAAAGAAAAAGAATTAGCCACTCACGGTAGCCATTACATGTACCAAAAGATGGTTGAAAGAAAAAGATCCAGAGCGTTTCTCCTTTATGGCTATCTCCTAAGGTTTGCTTCCTCCTTCTCTTTCTCTCTGTTTTCCTCCCTTATTTAACCTAATTGGGTTTGGGCTAAGTGACATCTCTATTCATAATATATCCCTTTACTTCATCTCTCCTTAAATTCTTGAAAATAACACAAAATTGAGAATTAATAATTCTATTAATTTCATAACTCCAAAATATATTATTAAATTCTATTTTTTCAAATTAGGGTTGAGTCATAACTTAATCAACAATTAAAATAAATAAATGTCTAACTCTTTGCATGAAATTTCACTAAATAATGACACATATCAAGAAGTAATGAGGTAGAACCCATAAACTATTTCAAAAGAAGTGTGGGATATAGTAGAATTAACTAGGCAAATATAAATAAACTCAATGTGAGTTAAAAAAAATTTCACGCACTTGATGGTTCCAAAAAACTAAGGCATTATAAGAGTTGAGATAAAGTTTTACTGACCATCAGTTTGAGAATGTCAAGTAGTATAAAAGAGAAGTTTGGAGTCAAGTTTTTCCCAATTTTTTTACTTAAGAACTTAGAATCTTGTCTAACACGATACTTCTATAAAGCCCATGAACTTGAAAACTTCTTAGAGGAAGACATTGACGTTATTATAGGTGGTACCTACTTTGTGGCAGGTTCACCACCCACTACTAGTAAATCATTAAATAGAAACAAATATTAGAAAACAAAAATAATTAGTTACTATATTGACTAAATTAGATATTATTTTATAAGATAAATAAATTATTGGTATCTAAATTAGTTTCTATTATTAATAAATAGTTTCTAAATTGGTATCTAATTAGCTACCAATTATTTAGAAACTATTTATCAATAATAGAAACTAATATAGATACAAATATTTTTTTTAGTCGCTAGAATAGTATCTAATTTAGTCAATGTAGCAACTAATTATTTTTTGCCTCTAAAATTAGTTTCTATTTAATGATTTTCTTGTAGTGACCACAAAGATAGATTTCATTTTCTTGGACGCCCTAAGACGAAACTCATAGAAATATCAATCCAAGGCAAGTTAAGGATGAAAATATGGGTATAGAGACAATGACGTTACACTTTAGACTTGACCTTCCTACGTGATAAGTGTCTAATTTAAGTAATATTTCATATTAAAATATGGGCACTTATGAGTATTAATTGGTAATTTACATATAAAATAATCTCTAATTTATGAATTTATACATTTTTACCTATTTTATGATCTTTATTTGAATAAGAACATTTTATTCCCAAATTTGGTGTTAATTTCAGGTTTTTAGGGAAGAATGGAGATGACTGAGCTAAAAGAGGAATAATATAAGCTAAAAGGAGAAAACCGGAAGGTCCCAGAACGCACAAAAAGATCAAAAAGTCCAACTCAACAACGGACTTGCTTGAGCGAGAATGCTCCAGTGAAGTTTTCGGAAATCAACGCCTTTCACGCTCAAGTGAGAATGCGTCAGACAAATAGGGAAATTTTATATTTTTATCGGTAAGTCCATAAGCGTGACGAAGGAAGTCACCTAACCCTAGTAAATTAGGTTAAACAGGGGGCTAGGGGTTCAACCCTAGTGTGCACGATTGGGAGAGAAACACCATTGAGTGAATTGTAATCCAATTGGGAGAATAGATGCATGGCTAATTCTACCCTTTAGGATCATAAGTAATTTGTTCAAACTATTATATATTGAGGTGATCTCTGAACATAATATTTTGTTCTTGGTTGATTATTTGTATTATTGTTTTGCTTCTAATTCTTGATATAGAATCTTAAATCTGACTGGAAAGTATTTTTTGGGTTCTTATCTAATCAATAATACTTGACATGTTAGGAATAGACTTTGAAATGTTAATTGCTATCAACGTCTGATCTTAATACTAATTTGTTTTTATAAATATGCGAGGAATCGATATTTAGGAGCATCTTAAGAATTTTATATGTGAGGAATCGATATAAATAATTGTTATACGGGTATCAATATCAATCAAAGGACATAATATTATCAGGCTAATCTAAATAGAAAAGAGTGAGAAAGATGAAACTCAATCCCTATTTTCCCAATTGAAACAACAACTCTTTGTCCTGTTTTCTTATTAACCATTGCCATCACAACAAATTCCAACAATATTCTGGTTTTATATTTAGCGAATCTTGTACTTAATTTTTCAACTGTTCCTTGTGGGATCGATATCCGTCCTTGGGAACAAATTATTACTTCTGACAACGCGGTGCCCTTGCCGTAAAAAGTCATCGACATGCGAAGCATTTGTCACAAAATTGTTGTACATGTTTCCTCATGTAACACCAGAAGATATGTTTATGGAAGGTTTCTAAAGTTTTAGTGACCCCAAAATGACATATCAACTCTCCTTCATGAGTCTTTTTCTAAGAGATTGTTTCTAAGAGCCCTTGGATACAAAGTTTCTTATTTTTTAAAATAAACTTGTTTTGTAAGAAGAAATCTTTGTATTTTAAAATAAACTTGCTTTGTAAGAAGAAATCTTTGTATGCCCCCTTTCAACACTCTTGAGAGATAGTGTAGAAATCAAGATTTTCTCTATAAAGCTCTTTTATGTGTTTAAATCCTAAAAAAATTATTCTTAAAGTTTTTAATAAGGCATGTCTTCTTGAAAGAGCATCAACAAAATTATTAGCCTTAACTTGGTTGTTTTTTTTATCACACAAGAGAATTGTTCAATAAACTCTACTCATTTGACATGTCTTTTGTTTGTGGATCACAAACTCTTTATCAAAAAGGTAGTGTTGAAAATTTTGTAAGACTCTAACAAGAGCCTACAATTCTTTGTCATAGGTAGAGTACTTGAGATGACTTCAATTTCTAATTTTATTAAGTTTTTGGATGACTCTTTCGAAGGAGAACAATCCTAACACCTATGTTGGAGGCATCACATTCAATTTCAAATGATTTAGTAAAGTTTGATAGTTATAAATCTACATTGATCAATTTTTTCTCAACTTCATCAAACACTTTGGCTTGCTCTTTACCCATTTAAGCACTACATCCTTCTTTACTATGTCAATAATATTTAAATCTTTAATGAATCTTCTATATAAATGTGTCAACCCATGAAAACTTCGTACCTCACTTACAATTTTATTGTTAAAATCTTTTCTTGACCCACATGGACACCTTTATAAATGATTACAAATTCTTCTAAGACAACATGGTCTATAGCGAAGACATATTTTTCTGAATTCACAAACAAAACTCTTATCTAAGGGTTTTTAGAACACTTCTCATATGACTCTTGTGGTCTTCCATGTTCAAGTTGTATATTAAGACATCATCAAAATAAAAAACTAAAAACTTGTCTATGAAAAGCGTCATCATATTATGCATAATTTGAATGAAGGTGCTATGAGTATTGGTTAGGCAAAGGGGTATGAACAACATTCATCACTAGAAGAAAATCATCAAATAAAAATTAATTTTATAGACAAAAAATAATTAACTACTATATTTATTAAATTAGATATTATTTTAGAGACTAAAAAAATTATTGGTATCTAAATTAGTTTCTATTATTGATAGTTAGTTTTTAATTATCTACCAAGATTTTAGCTACTAACTTTATCGAATTATATAAATTTTCTACACATTAAAATTTTCTTTAAATTTTTTTATATATTTTTAAATACTTTCTTTGAAAATTACTTTAAATTAAAATTTTCTAGGCAATATATTATTATATTTTTAAATTTAAATCAACAAACTTCATCACTCAATCCTTTTCTTAACAAGTTGGCAATTCATTTTTCTTATTCTATAAATTAATCCATTTATCATCATGATTAAGATATATATGTAGACCTAGTGGTTTTAAATTGAATTGTTAATCACGCTTATCCTCTTCAAATATATAAAAATAAACAAACATTCAAACATTTTTATGATGTCCAATAAGATGGATCGATGCTTACGTGGTTAAAGAATTTTTCTGTAAGATGATGAAGTAAACAGAAACATTCTTAATTTGCATTGTTGTTGCTTCTCCACACGCATAAAAACAGTGTAAATAAGGATCCAAACACTGTTAAGTTAGCTAAGTAAGCACTCGTAGAATTGACTTCTATTCACAGCTGAAAACTTTCTGTATATTTCGGAACCAGAAGTGTAATCGGCACATTCCTAAGTCACTTTACACGGTTAAACAAGACACATACCACTTAGTTTCGCACTAATTGGATATTAGCAAGTGGATCCGCAAAATCCAGGCCCATTTTGATAAATTCTTTTAGGAATAATATAAAATTGAAACTCTCAAGTTATTCATTACCATATTATTATATATTTAGTATCTTATTTATGTGTTATTTATTAGGACTATGATATTTTAACATATAATAAATTTTTACCTTCACTATTTTATCCTTCAACCTTTTTTATCTTTACAAATATAAAATTTATTTTTCATTCAAGTTATTAGTGAAGTGTTAAAATATTATTATTTTTTGTTCATTATTAACTTGTGGGTCGGACTATTTTTATAAATACTTTTTTTTTCGGTTATATTTCAACTTTGATATAACCAAACCAGGTAAAATAGATAAATGATCTTCTAATATTATCTGGATAATTAAGAAATGTTGTAATGTAGATAATTGACTATGATGAGTGAGTGTGATATAACAATTGGTGGTGAATTTCTTGGGTCAACACACAACACTTGCGAAATTGAACCTAAATCTTATTATATACAATCTAGCCACCTCTCACCAGTGACCAATGTGAACACTATTTTTTTTTAAGAACAATTTATTGACCAGTAACATGATACAACATTAGGTGTGCATAGAATCATCAACATTACACTATATAAATTTTATTTTATAGAATCTTAAATTTTACTTCTTAATATAGTGAACAAATCAACTTGCGTGATTTTTTCATTTTGTCAAATCCTGTGAACATGGAAAGACCTGAAACAGAACAAAAAAATAACACAAGGTTCTTCGCAGAAGAGCACTAACTAATTGCTTGGTCGCCAAGTGTAGCTACCAAACAAAAGCTAGTCATGACAGTGATGTTCAAATCGTGAAATTCAATAATTTATTGTGACTCTTTGCTTGCATGCCAAGCCAATCCAAAACACACATGCCAAATTTCCTATAAATCAAATCCACCCGATGCATTAATTAAGTGCTCCAAAATTATTACACAGTATTGTGTAGCAGACACAGAAAGATGGTAGGTGGTGTTGAACTTGCTGAAGCATATGTGTTGCGGAAGCAACACAGAGAGAAAATGAAGGAAACAGAGAAGGGAAGAAGCAAGATGGGTATGACTGGTGCCAAGAGCAATAGAATAAGTGGATGTTTCTCTTGGTTTCCAAAAGGACTAAAAGGATCTATCTACCCAGATAAGAGACGACCATGAGAGAAAGTTGATTAAGGTTTCGGCAAATCCATGAAAATCATGTTTTGTTGAGATATGACATTGTTACATAATCAGATTGTCCTATAGTGATTCAGAATGTTGTACTTATTATTTAGTTTAATGTTTTTAGTGTTGAAATCTTCGCCACAGATGGGTGATCAAGTTCACCTTTAAATTTGTATATGCTGAAGTTTCATAAGTTTTAAATGAAAATGTATTGCACTTTCTATCAAGTGTTTGTGTATTGTTAAAGTTGAAAACGTGTAACGATCTTTGTTGAATTTTTTATTAAGTATTTATAATAAAGGAAAATAATTTCTCCCCCCTTATTCCATGTAAAAGTTGTAATTATTCTGAAAAAAAGTTAAAAACTTCTCCAAAATAAAACTAGAGAATCTTGTTTTCTAAATTAAAGTGTGCTCTTAATTGCCTTTAATTCACACAATAAATAAATTACTATGAATTAGTATTGTGGCTGTGGAGTGGTGGTCTGATTTGCAACGTTTTGGCTTTTGATCGGTTTTAAGTGTATTGTTCCAGTAACCTTGGAAACATAGGTTACATTAGATGATTATATAGGTTCTTGTATCTTGCTGCTCTTTTCTGGATTGGACTTTTGTATAAAAGTTGGAATATCCATGAACTATTTTTTTAAATTTATTTTATTCTTTGTCGATAAAAAAAAGTCTAACAAATATACTTACATTAAAAAAGTGAACGTTTTTTCTTTTAATTGTGAATCCAAGCATTAGACGAGAAATGAATCTAACTATACTTTTAGTGTGGGTTTGCTTTTGGGGGTGATGGAGGTTGAGGGTGAGGGTGAATGAGTGTCACCCTTATTTGTTTCTATGAGAGGGGGGGTTGAGGGTGAGAATGAATGAAAAGTTTAGGGTATTTAGGATCATCTCATAATTGAAGAAAAAGAAGAGTGAAATGAGATGAAAAGACCATAATGCCCTTACTTTCTCATAATTAATAATTGAAATTATTATTAATAATAATTATATATATATAACATAACATAATTTAAAGAATCATAAATAATATTAAAATTATCTAAATAAGTTAACTTAAGTAACAAAATTAATTTAAATTAATAAAATGAAAAATAATAAAATTATACTTACATTTAAAATTATATTTAATTATTTCTTTGAATTTTTTATTTTTTTCTTTTATTTATAAATGAAACTTTAAATTATTTTAATTAACTAAAATATGCACAAAATTAATAATTATTTATTCTTTTTTTATATATAAGGGTAAATTTGTAATCTTATAATTTACACTATTCAAAATAATTTAAAATACTCTTAGAACCATCACATCACTCACGTATCTCAATAAACATTCTTTACACATTCACTCTAAGGCTTCGTTTGGATCCAGGGGTGCCACTGTTGTCGACGACGGAAGTCACAACAGCACCCCGTTTGGATCCATGCATGGTTGCGGGTGAGTGTGGAAGGAAGGAGAAAGTTGAGTGAATTCTCCTTCTGCGCAAAGATGAAGA
>Ga0123342_1005397_pt1 | contig 18540 bp, 11 predicted proteins | sample Turbeawhitnodule_FD_89960 | JGI IMG/M metagenome (GOLD analysis project Ga0123342, IMG submission 89960) | Root nodule microbial communities of legume samples collected from Mexico - Turtle bean Mexico white nodule | ecosystem: Host-associated > Plants > Roots > Nodule | place: Mexico: Nepantla...
AACAGATTTATTTTTATGCAGTAAACGTGTTTTTTGTAAAACATGTGAAAAACAGTTTAAGAAACCTTATGCTTGTTCTTATCACATGGCCAGTGGTTAGGAGGTGAGTTACTCAGCAAAAAGTCCACTCTTAAACAACCTCTAAACACTACCTAAGACACACTTAAAGCAAAGCAAAATACACTTGAAATGTACATAGAAGTCTTCATCAAACACATGTCTTGAAGGGGCAGCAACCATTTTCAACAATTTGCACTAATGGTTTAGTCTGAATCATCTTACACTTGTCATGTTGAGTATGAGATGATGGAGGAGCCACATTTTCTTAGTTGGATGAGAATTATTTTAACTTCTTTGTCATCTCTATTATTTTGGTTTTTTTCAACAAGTCATACCCTTGCTAAAACAATTGTACCCAATCTAGAAAGTTGAATATTACTATATATCCATATTCTATCTATAAGGTTAAATAATATTATATAGATTTTAAAGTTAATAGGAAATCAAGTTTATTAATAGAAGTTAGGCGTTGATTTCTTAATTTATTCTAAAATCTTCAAATTTTAGAAACTTTCGTTCTTTATATTTTCTCTAAGCAAATAAGAGATTTTGATTGTAAATTTTGTACCAAAGTAAGGTCTTGTAAAGTTGATAAAGTTTAGAACATTTTCAAACCTCTCGTTCTTTACATTTTCTCTAAGAAAATAAGAGATTTTGATTGTAAATTTTCTACCAAAGTAAGATCATGTGAAGTTGGTAAAGTTTAGAACATTTTCAATCGATCAAAAATTAGTTTTGGTGAGTATATTTAACCTTACCTAGGTTTTATCCTTTTCTTCTCCATTTTTCAAGTGCATGATTAGATAAGGACACACTGTCATTTAAGTAAAAGGAATTAATAATCCTTGTATAGAATGTGATATTGGTTTGAAATGGATGGATTGTATTATAGGTGATATTAGGTGAAATGTATGATGGAAATATAGAATTGATAATACATGAAAGATAAATGTTGTATGAATTACATGTGTATGGTATGAGATTTATGGAAGTAATAATAATATAGTTGATGTTTTGAATGTAATTATGGTCTACTTATTGAATTTAGAAAGTATAAGTTTTTTTGTTAGTATGAAAAAATCTTTGAAAATGTTGTGTGATCTAAGCTTGGAGTGCTCACTGGTTTGATATCCTTCAAGTGACATGTTATTGCTCAAGTGAGGTCCAAACAACGTGCATTAATTGCCTTAGCCTCCTTACGTTGCTCAAACAATGTCTTTGTTGCTCAAGTGACATATTATATAGATTAAGCAATGACTTGCAACTTAGTGGGAGAGATCGAGAATATTATCTCTCTTCTAGAAGCATTTTGCTCAAGCATTGAATAGGACACTAAAGCTATATTTCTCATGACTTAAGTATTGTTTCTCAATGTTTAAGCATAAAAGAGAGACAATGTACTCTTGTCATCACATAAAATAATGCATAATATGTTTCATAGATGCTTAAGTGTTGGTTAGGTGCTAAAAGGCCCTAAGGAGTGGAAGAGCCTTCTAGAATTTGTTGGATTTCTTCCAATAACATGGTGGTCACTCAAGTGTTGGTCATAATCCTTAAGGGACAAGATGGTCGTTGGAGTAAGAAGAGCCTTGTAAGGGTGTTACTCTTTGGTTTCATTTTGTAGTGTCACTCAAGTAAAATGGATGATGCCTTATATATGTATGAGCTTACTCAAGCGAGAAAAACTCACTTAAGCAACAATGTGTTTAGATGATGATAATGTTATGTCATACTTGATGCTTCTATATATGTTGCATGATTTTATACATGTTTTATTGATTGAATGTGTATAAATATATGGTTAATTATATATGCTCAGGATAAATATATGATTAATGTTGAGATTATATGCATAGTTATATATGTATATAAGGTTTGAACCTGAATATGGTGACCCTAAATGGGTAGTGCATGGCCCTTGATGAGTGGTGTAGGGATACTCAGGTGATATCAGGCCTTAGATGATGGTGATGAATATGATACTCACTTAACAAAGGTATCTTGAATTTAATGTTGTCTATTCACGTACATAGGACTTCAAGTAGTGAGAAGTTGAAAAGGCTTACATTTGGCTTGGTATATCGGATGTACATATGATTTGGTAGTAGATGTACATCTGAGTTGGTAATAAATTTTCTCTGGTAGGACTTGTTTATCATGGTTTAGAGTTTTTCAAAACACGTCTTGCATTTAGTTATGTCATGATGAATAAATGTAAGTTTTTTATTCTTTTTTTTAGGAGCACAACCCCCTAACTAAATGTAAGTTCATTAGCACTTGTATGCATGATCTCAAAATATGCATAATGATATGATATGATGATGAAATACATGATGATATGTTTTAAGTACATTAGTTCACCCTAATCTATTTGTATATATATTATTGCAATAACTAGATTTAATATAAGATTTTATATTGTCGCAAGTGAAAGTAGAAACAAGCAAATTTCTAGGAAATAATGATATTTTTGTTGAAGATAGATGAAGACTCTTCTCAACTTGGACAAAGAATGTGTTTGATGAAAAAAATCTTTTTAAAGAATGATGCATTGTATTTCATGATCCTTATTAGATTAGAGGTTGTGTAAACATGCCTTTTACACTATGATCTACCTCATATTTCATAACCAACGTGATGAGCTCAAACACAAAGATTTCTTACAAAGTTTTTCTTAAAACCTATTCTAAGTTTTTCAAAACTAGTTTACTGCAAAAAAAATAAATCTGTTGTTTTAGAAAACAATAAATTCTTTTTGTACAGGTGGAAATCTGATAAGCCTTTTCAAAATTATGTTTTGGGACCAAAAATCAGTTTAGCTCATTGTTACCGTTATAAACTGATCTGAAAGTAGTTATGTAACCACCAGCTATATTTTCAAAAAACAATTTGTTCGTTTAAACTTCAATTTGTTTTTTTTAACAACTTTTAACTATTTTCTGAAAAACTGTTTTGATCTAAAAGCTATAAAAGGAGAAGTGTATTTCATATCAGATAAGACATAGAAATCACATTTTTTAATACAGTTTAAAGTGCTTATAGTGAGAGTTTGAAATTATTTTTGGTTTTTTGAAAGTTTCTCTAAAAAACTTCAAGTGTTCTTGTGCTGGTGACTTTTGGTTAGAGGTATCAGGTTCTGTCAAAGTGGTGCAGTAGAAAGAGTTATGTTGTTGACCTCTTGCATCTGCAATTCAGGTGTTTTCATTCCTATTATTTTCTTTTGCAAAGGTATTTGTAATTGCGATAAAATGAATCTGTTGATTTGAAATTGAATCTTTTTTTTTTGGAAGATTCATATATTGTCCTTCAAGATTCTAGAAAAATCTTTGTCGGCTTAAGAATCACTAAATCTGTAAATCCTTGACTAGGTAACACAAGTATAAAGGGTTTCAAAATAATTTTGTTTAGGATCCATATTCTTTTAAAACTTTTTTCAAAGATTTGAAATGTGCTTTTCTAAATTAGGATCTTTTTCAAATATCTCTACTACTACTTGTGTTCAGATTTGTAAAGTTAGAAATTAAATTCATTGATTCTAAAACCAATTTGTTTAATTTCTAGAAGTGCTTATGTAATCAGAAAAATAAATTTGTTTTACTCTGTATCAATCTGTTCTTTTCTGTCAAGATTTCTGAAAACAATATTCTTTGTGAAAAGTTTATAAGCTCAATTCAGCCCCCTCTTCAACTTAGACACTAATAAACCCAACAAGTTTTAGTTTGTAAAACTACTGTAAAAATGTCTTTAGACAACGATTTTTAAAGTCCTAGGCGACGATTATACACTTCTCTATGTATTCTATGTTTTTCTGCATGAAGTCTTCATAAACTACAATTATAACAAAAATCGTAGTCTATGAACGACTATAGGCGACAATTAGTGGCTCATGGACTACGATTTTCACAAGAACCATAGTCTATGAATGTTTTTTTTAGTTCAATTTGTTCAATGTGTTTCCTCCTCTTAGTTAACCTGTTCATTTTAAAACCCCAACTAGATATACAACAATATTTCAGATAACCAGATTCACTATATTCAAAAATTCATATATATATATATATATATATTGATATATTATTTACAATGAGTACATCCACCTATATATTCATATCTATTTGGCTAATTTCATATACATTAGAAGCATGTAAAATCAAATATCACTAAAGAACATATAAATTAAACCTATATTATTCATCATCTATCCTAACGTATTATAGAACTTAATGAAATATGTGGCCCAAACATTCCTTACATAGTCCATTGAGGCCGAATTTAGTGGTTCAACATCCATAAAATATTGCAACACATAATAAGTTCAAATTAATGAGTAAAGTACATATAATTTATTATAAACAATAATTTAAGTATGATTACATGCTCCCAACCTTTGGTAATTCCAACACTTATAATGGTAGTCATCCATTGCATTACATAGTAGGCACACTCATATTCTTGTTGTTGTTTATTACACTACAATTCAATATTAATGAAAAGTAAATACCTTTAGGTTCAATCGTGTGAGCTTGTGGGACCTTGCATTTGATCGACCTCTCAGTATGCTATATCCAGTGTATGAGCTAATTAATAAATAAAAATGTGTTAGAAGACATTTACATAATATACACAGATAAGTTGATAATGTAATTACTTGTCTACTATTTGTTTGAGATATGTCAGTGGCTTCTTGTGCAATAAGCAAAACCACGTAGCAGTGTTATCATTTATGGATATGACAAGTAATTGTTAATGACGCCTACATCATCCATGAACATAATTAATAAAACTTTAAAGGATGAAATACTAATAATTGACGACTTAAAAATTGTACCTACTCATTAATATAAGGGTAAAATATATATTTTTTACATTGTAACTAGACAGTTGGTGATGTATGTATGCGTTTCAGGTTTCTTATTTCCCATTGAATTAATTAATTGGGGATCCATGAATCCATAGACATCATGTTTTCCCTCATTAATAGAAACTTCGGACAAATACTTACAAGTATAATTAGTTAAAGCATAATCAATAATTTAATATAATAAAGTAAATTGATTTAAAGGTGGAAGAGACTTGCATCATCCAAAATTGAATGATGGATATATTCAGCTCTTGGTTGTCAGTTGCAACCTCTAACACATCATACATGTATATTATGTGAATGTCAATGTTTCTTCCATGAAAAGTGTCATGTTTTACAATCTCTTCAATATTATCTTCATCTTTTTCTTTCAACTTGTAATGTGTGATGGAAAAAATGCACGTGGAAGCAACACACACAATCACAAATCAACTGCAGAAAATAAACAACAAAGGATTTAACGTGGTTCGATCGCCAATCTGCAACCTACGTCCACCGGAAACTAATTAGGTTTTCATTTTGTTTGTTACAATTTTATTACAAGTACAAAGACCTAAATAAAGACTATAGAGGGGATGTAATAATTAAGCTCACTCACTAAAACATGGTGTCTAGTCAACCCAACCCAATTGGTTTTGGCTTCACACTCAACAATCTCCCACTTGAAGCCACGAAACAATGTTCACCTGCACTTCAACTGTGTACATGTACTTCTGTAATCTGTCAACGGAACTCAATGTTCCATCTCTAGTTGCCACCAACCTTCTTAATCATTTTGAAGACTTCGTTAAAACTCCATTGAGTTTCAACACGTTCGTCAGGACTGAAACTGCCATTGACCCATTCTCTATTCCTACCGACTCTCACTTACACAAACTGTCGGATATTGCAATAGCCTAAGAACAAACATACTCCATACACAACAAGGAATTTTGTGGAGATGTTTCAACAGTTGGAATACTGGTTCTCTTAACCCACTATCGTCTAGGAACCTAAGCTGAAGCACGACCCATGCTCCCATTGCCATAAGTACATCTGACTGGTCTGCCTGAACCTTTCCATGCTCGTTCATCCTGAATCTGACTTATGGCTCTGGGTTTCTTTCTTGTAAAGACAACCCTCTTCTGCCCACGAGATTCCGTGAACCGGACTTTGTTTATCTTCCGAACTGGAACAATCACTCCCTCAGATGGTAATCCGACCATATACAGCGAACCTCTCTTTCTTCCGCGGACCATTACAAGATTTTCCTTGACAACCTTCCACTGTTGATTTCTGAACTTTACATTATGTCCCTGTTCGTCCAACTGCCTAACAAAAAATAAACTTTTCATTAAGCTTGGAACAACTCTGACATCCTTCAAAGTCTAGAAACCGAGTGGCGTCTTCAACACTATGTCACCCATGCCCGTAACATCAAGAGTTTTGTTGTCCGCTAGTCTTACCTTTCCAAAGTCTCCAATAACTAGATTCTGCAATGCTTCACTGCTATGAGTATCATGAAATGAAGCACCAGAATCCATGACCCAGGAATCCACACTGCTATCCGCGCAACAGACTAAGAGGTCCTCATTCATGGAGTCTTCTTCAATGTTGACTTGTTTATCATTTGGGCATTGATTCCTGAAATGCCCCACCTCCTTGCAGTTCCAACTTGTTACACTTAAGCAATTATGAGTATTTGACTAGCTCCTTCTTCTGATCTTGCTCCCACTACCTCTGATATTTCTCTTACCTCTGATGACATTTAGTGATTCACTAGATAATTCCCATAACTCCTTCTGACGTCCTCGCCAAGAACGAGATCACAAATTTTCGCAAAAGTGAATCCATCGGGTCCCGTTGAACTGGTAACTGCTATAACCGTTCTGGACCAACCGTCAAGTAATGACGATATCAGTAGTAAAGCTTGAACTTTATCATCGAACTTAATACGCACTGACGTAAGTCTAGCTAAGATCGAAATCATTTTATTGATATGCTGAGTAACTGAACTAGCAAATCCTCAATTTGCATTTTCCACCAATTGAAATTTGTACCATCGAATTTTTCAATTTGAAACTTCCCGTCTTCTACCATCTCAAATGACTAGTCGAGATACTCGGTACAACTAATTTCAGATATTGGCAATCTTTTTTTTAATCAAGAACACAAAAAATTGCACCACCCAAAATCACTCACCAACAAACCTGGTGGCAGTCCCTACTACACTGGACCCAAGCTGCTAGGACGCGCACCGCCGCTGTTCGCATTTCGTACCACATTGGCACGCTCCGCACCACCACCTTCGTCGATCACCGTCGTCGCACTGTACTCCGTGTTGTCTCGAACCAACACACCTGCAGAATGCACACGCAACTCTAGCTTCAAAATGTCGGTGTCATCCCTACGAAACCCTAGCTTTGGAACGCCGCTACCGCCTTTGCAAAACCTAGCTTTGGGACGCCATTGTCGCCCCCTACGAAACCCTAATTTTGGGATGTCACTACCACCCCTGCGAAACTCTATCTTTAGGACGCTATTGCCGCTCCTGCGAAATCCTAGCTTTGGGACGCCGCTGCTGCCGTAATTTTCACGTCTCGTCGATTAATTTTTGCTGATCGATCTCTAGTGTGTAAACGAACCAAACTCTGATACCACTTGATGGAAAAAATTGCACGCGGAAGCAACACACACAATCACAAATCAACTGTAGAAAATAAACAACACAGGATGTAACGTGGTTCAGTCGCCAATCTGCAACCTATGTCCACGGGCAACTAATTAGGTTTCATTTTGTTTGTTACAATTTTATTACAAGCACAAAGATCTCTTAAATATAGATTATAGAGGGGACACAATAATTAAGCTCACTCACTAAAACATGGCGTCTAGTCAGCCCAACCCAATTGGTTCTGGCTTCACACTCAATAATGTGATAACCCACACCTCAGATAATTTTTCAACAATTCAAACTTCTTCATGTATAATATGAAATCATTAGGACATGCATGTATCTTTTCATACTCCGTACCTATTAGACAAAAAATCTTTTTAGCTTCATAATTATGATTAGGTAGAGTATTTTCCTCTAAAAGCTTTTTCTTCAACAACTTAAGCATTTTTGTGAAGCTTTTATCTATCCATCCAATATTTAGCGATTGATACGTGGGTTTATTTAGAAGGTTTTTTATTTATTTTTTCTTTGTAAAATTAAAATCTTTTATTGTTTACTTCAAATTTAATTAAATATTAATATTATTTTTTTCTTGATAAACATAAACATAACTCATATTGAAAAGATCAAATACATATTCAATTAACTCAATGATTAATAGAATTCAAACAAATTTAATGAAAATGGTAAGGACTGAGAAAAATAGTTTTAAACTAAGATTGGTATAATTAAAATGACATTTGAATATTTTATAAGTTAAAAATATATATATAAAAAATTCAGTTATTTAGGTTTCATTTTAAAAGAACCATCATCTCTCTAAAAACTCATTTTTCCTTTTATCTACCTTCTCTCTAAGATTTTGACCTCTTCGCTCATCAGTTTTACGATCGGAGTCCATCATTGAACTCCTGATAGTGAATTCTAAAAGATTGCCCAATCAAAATCTTAGATAGAGTTAAGTGACCTTTAAACTTTTGGTATAATTGGAGCTCTTAGTGAGTATCTACTCAAGTTTAGGTAAGGAAAACTAGTTTAAATTTCCAATAGAACCCTATGATAGAAGATCTGGATGGGGGTGATGTGGTCACTAGTTTCAAATTTTCTTGTAGGGTTTCTTGTTTTTGTATAGATTGAAATTTGTTTGAGATTGAAATGTGAAGTTGTAGAATGTGTATGAGTTTGGAATTAAATGAGTTAATAAATGTATTTGAATAGTTTGTTGTATCAATTTAAATGAAATGTTTGATGATAATTGGTTGTTTGATTTTAATTTAGAAATTATATATATATATATATATATATATATATATCAATGACATATATCAATGTATATGTATAGATTGACATAATATCAATGACTCAATAAGAGTGCTTGTATAATTCTGAACAGGAATTGTCAATGTAATGTGTAGATTTATAAATTTATGAATTAAATGAAATGTTGGTTTATAATCTAACAAGTATAACATGTTTATGCAGAATTTTTCTGCATGTCTCGTTCAGGCGAGACAATTCTCACTCAAGCGAGAACAAAATGAAGAATGAGGCACTCTTGGATCCATTTTCATCCAAACAAGAAGAAATCTCGCTTAGGCGAGACTTAGGATGAAATTCTATGTGCTCTCGACTTGAATCTCACTCAAGTGGGAAAATTTTCGCTTGAGAGAGACCCATTCTTGCTCAAGCTAGATTCTTGGTTAAAAAAATAAAATTAAAAAATTTATATTTGCTTTTAAAAGGTTGGTTTATTTATTTCTGTATAGTTTTGCTTATAAATTATGTTAACTTTTATTTTATGTATATTTAATTGAAAAAATTTCTTTAATTAGATATTTATATGATTGGTGAATGAATTGTTGTGATTTTTGGGAATTATAAACTTTGGTATGATTTGATTGTGTGATTTTGGATATTGCGAGATTCAGAATATGAATTTTAATCAAGACATTGTATTTTCAGGAAAGGAAATATCGTGTTAAGATTGTTTAGGATGTGCATTGACCAAGAATTCGTCTAGAAGAAGATATCCTGACTCTCTTGAGATAATGGAATCATATAGATGAAGTTATTCAGTTGGTGAGAGTCAAAGGAGGTTCATATGAATGGGTAAGTTGTTTGAAAGATAACTAACTTGACTTGTTATATGAATTAACCATGTCATACTAGGAGAGAGGATATTGAGATTATTTATGCGCATAGCTGTGTGAATTTTACTGTGAGATAGTATGACAGGTGCAGACCTTTGAGTCTAAGTCAACGCATGAGTCTTCTGGAAGTAGAGTCAAATGTCTATGTGTTGTGAGTCAGTAGAAGTCTGACATGTGAAAGATGAATTATGAATTTTAATAGAAACTTGATGGTTGAGAAATTGCATGAGACTTGATGAATTATGTTTATTAATTTGAAATTGAAATTATACAGAATTTTTTTTAACTATTTCAATTCAAGTGTCCAGTTGTTGTGCTTAGAATCGATTTTTTCTTCTTCATTTAATAGGGATCAAACTATCTCTGAAACTACCCGGTGACCGACTTATGCCTATTTTATTCCATCCATTTAGGTAGTTCATCAGAGCAGCTAGATAACTTACCTATGTTCTTTGTTTGTGGTTTTTTAAACTTTTGTGTATGTATTAAATTTCTATAAATATATTCATATATTAATTAGATATTGCTTGTTTTACTTTTATTTTATTTTAATATATATATAGATAAAAATTAGGAATGTTACAAAAATAACTTTCTTTTAATTAAAATAATTTTTTTATTATACTAAAAATAAATATATCAATATTTATTGTATTAAACACTGATTATACTTTAAACTATGTCATTAATAACTTAATTAGTTCTTTATAAATTATTTTTATATGTATATATAAGTATTAATATAAAAATGGAATAAATTATAAATGAGGCATGTTTGTGGATAAATATGAGGTCTATGATAGTTAGTAATATACATATGTCTCTGTTTTAAAACTATAATATTATAATTTCTTTGTCAAGTTATATTATCTGTGTTTGTTATGCGGTGTGTCTATCAAATAACTATGTGTGTTCAATTCAATAACACCTTTAATAACTGTTTATTAGATAATTTATCGTTAAAATTTAACTTTAGATTCAAAGTTACTATCAGCTGTCCAAAAAAAAAAATATTAATACAGAATTGTTTAGCAATCTATTTATATTTTTCAAAATTGAGGTATATATAATTCTTAAAATATATACCAAAACAAAATATTTTATTATTATTTTTATTTTTTTAACTTAAATAACTTATGGATACCAAATATATAATTAATTTTTGTTTCGAATATCAAATAAATATTGTTTCATTTTAAATATTTAAGAAATTGATTTTTTTAATTTAAGCCTCTCGTCATACTTACATGAGTTTTATCTTCCACGTATCCTTTAAATTAAAACACGTGTCATATGATTTGAAGGTTAGCAATATAAATATATATATATATATATATATTGCTAATTATTAATATAATATACTCTATGATAGAAAATATATCAATTCTGATGATAAAAAAATAATTGAGGAACTAAAAAATAATTTTATAAATATTTCAAATATGAAATAAAAGAGTCAATACTGTTGGACAAAAAATATCAATAAATTATTTTTTAGGGAGATAACTAAAATTTCAAAATTTACTAGATATTCAAATTAAAAAAATAATATATTAGATAGTTAAAATAAAAATATATAAAATGATGGAGACTTGAAACTTATTTTTTTTTTCTAGAATTTGCCGCATACAATGTAAAAAAAAAAAATTATGTAAAAAGTTATTAAAAATGCCATAATTTGGATAATCTTATTAAAGTCAAATACCATTGTTCAAGTATCTTAAGTTTTAATAAGAATTTTAATTGTTATCCACTATATAAAATCATCAGACACCGGATAATAAAAAATTGTTTATTACAAATAAAATTCGATCCTGAGACGTAATGACAAATTTTCAATTAATCTATGTTAATTTACATCATCATTCAACCAATATCAAAATATAACTTCAGCTTTTTTATTTATCTTAATTTTCAATCTTTTATCTGTTTCTTTAAAAATTTAATAACGGCTATTTACTATATATTTTTATTATATCTTTAGTTTTTAGAATAATTTTTTACATAATTACAGATGAGTTTATTGTGTTAAATGGAAGAGAAATAAATAAAATTGCAAATTATACAATTATTTTTTTAAAATAAAAAATGTGTTTTCTAGAATGAGTAATTAAAAAATAACAAATTTATCAAAGTCAAGAGACTTTGTCTTGAGTCCCGATCTAAAAAGATAATAATTTATACAGTAGTCATTCTAAAAAACTATTTATTTATTAATATTTCAAAATTTATTAATTTAATATATTTCGTTTATTTGTCACATTTGCTTGACTAATTAATTGCTTGTCAAAATGAGCTTCGTCTTATATTTGGAAGAAGGAAATTAATTTTTAATTAATTAATATGTCACGCATTCTAATCAAGTTATTACGGGTCAAACTAGCTTTTATTACTTTATTTTGGAAGAAGGAAATTATAATTTATTTTTACATCTTTTTCTTTTTCCGTAAGTCTTGATGAAACCGTAGCGTATACTACAATGGTTTCGGCTTCAAGTCATCCGAGCAGATACAGGTTGTGCTATTAATGATTGTGGTGACAATATTATAAAATTATATAGTAGTCTTCCTAAAAATTATTACTTTACTTATTTTTCAAAATTTGTTAATTTTATATATTAGTTCAAAAGTTGAGAAGTCAATATTCACATAAATATGATCAATTCTTTTCGACGATAAAATAAATAACTAAAATAATTAAAATAAATAAATAATTAAATATCTTTTAGGCTTGTGCATTAATTAAAAGTTTTTATTTATATATATATATAAATAGAATTCTTCTGTCTATTTTTTGTGTATATCTTATTTTATTTTATTAATATTAATTTATTTTGTTATTTTGTAATTTCAGTCGTTAATGTTTTCTAGTTTTAAAAAAATTATTTTGTTTATTGTGTTGTTAGATGTGGACCACATCATTTGGACAAGGTGTAGAAATTGGTAAAACAGTATTTTAGTTTAAAAATTTATTTTATTTATTCTTACTTAACTGTTGCTAGATGTGAACACGTTATTTGGAGTAGTAGAGAGATTGATATATAGTTGTTTTAGACTCATTTTTTTTCTCAATTGCTATTATACATTTCTGAATTTATGAAATTTGTGATTGACTTTTTTTTAAGCTTTCGTGTTTAGGTATCACTGTGCAACTTCACATCTCAGTTAGGCTAATACCAAACAAAAATCATTTGCCATCACATGAAAAAATGTTATTAGAAAAAGAAAAAAGAAAGAAAATACAAAAATATGGGAAACTAGACCAAAACCCATATGTTAGCAAGAACGATACATAGGTAGAGTATACATATTCAAAAAGAATTCTAAGAACATACTAGATGGAAGCCTATTATACCAATGAAATGATTCTCTATGAATAAATCCTAAATTAGCCAACTTATCAGCACACACATTCCCTTCACGGAAAATATGTGTAACCCTAAACCTGATTTTCCTACAGTAATTACGACAAGTATTCCATTGATTATGAAGCAACGCAACACAAACCAAGGAAAAATCACATTTAAGTCAGACATTAGTAAGCCCCATCTTTTGAGCTTCCTCCATAGCATGTATAACTCCATAAAACTCAGCAATCATAGCAGTCTGAACTTCAAGAAACATAGAGAAAGCACCAATAAACTTCCACATACTCCCACAGAAAATACCTTAATAAGTAGCAAGACCAGGATACCCCCTAGTAGTCCCATCGTTGTTAATTTTAACCCAATCTTATGAAAGAAACTCTCGTCTAACAGGAAGAGAACTAAGAACTTTACCACTGCGAGTATTAATACCAAAAAACTTAATCACGTTGAAATCCAACATATCATTCTTCATTGAAAGCTTTAGACGAATTTCCCACTAGACAAGTTAAATCTTTAATTACCGAAATAGCCCTAGAAACCTCAATCTTATCCTGAAATCTAGCATAATTCCTCATACGCCATATCATCAAAATAGAAAAAGTTATCACAACAAGCTTAATAAATTTAACCAAAGGACTACCATCACTCTTAATAAAAGAAAGAGATCATCCTTATTAGAGAAATGAGAAGTAAAAAAATCTTTCGAACCCAACTCCAAATATTTAAAGCATTAGAACATTCAAAAAATAAATGTTGAATAGATTCCTCATGCTTTTCACAAAGCGGACACATAAAACATATATGCAAACCTTTATTATGAATATGTTGATCTGTAGGAAGCCTCCCATGAAAAAATTTCCAGAGTATTAGAGTTTTGGAAGGCGAAATAGATGAAAACCAAATGAATTTACCCCAATCAGAGGGAACTCTTAGTTCAAAGAAAAAAGTCCTAGTCGATTTAAGAGTGAAACGACCAAACTCATCTAGAATCCAATTAGGAATATTCTGTTCTTCCCTAACCATGATATGATTAAAAACATGAGGCATTTGCTTTAAAGATAAGGGAATATTCCAATCACAACCTGTCCAAAACTGAGAGACTGTATCCGGAATGCTAGCACCATCAGATAACCCTGCAATATTTGCTAAATAAGTAGTAGAACACCATTTATCATTCCATAAATTAATAAAAGAACATGTACCAATAGTCCAAGAAGTATAATCAAGTATAGTATAATTAAACTGCTTAATTTCAGGTCAAAGATATGAGGATCTATAAACCATTCTAAACTCGTATTTTGATTTAAGAACCCTGGCTTTCAATAGCAAAGACCAAGGCCTGTTGCTATAAGCAAAGTTCCAAGCAAGTTAAGAAGATATGCATTATTTTCATGAAGAAGATTAATAATCTTCAAACCTCCATTCTCAAGAGGAGAACAAAACGTATCCTAATTCACGGTGACTAGGCCTTTTTTCAGAATATCACTAGTCCAAATAAAATTTCGACACCACTGTTCAACTTGGTTAAAAAGTGAAATAGGTCATTTATACATATTAAAGCTATAAGCTAGAAGTCCAGTAATCACCGTATTGACCAACTGAATCTGATCCATCATGCTAAGAGATTTACCTTTCCAAGATGTTAGCTTCAATTTGACTTTATCAGCCAAAGGTTGAAGTAATCAACGCTTTAGAGCATCAACAAGGATAAACACTCCTAAATATTTGAAAGGCAAACAACCATGACTACAAGAAAGAATACGTTGAATTTCAGTGACAAATCTTGTAGAACTATCCATGGTGGAAAAACTACTTTTAGAGTTATTAACATATTGACAAGAAAAATCACCATATGTTTTAAGAAAAATACTCAAATTTCTAAGAGACTTAATATCCCCCCTGCAAAAAACAAATATGTCATCAACATATAAAATACGAGAGGGAGTGAGATAACCTTGCGGACTAGCCATATGTAAAATTTTCTTATCATTCACAACCTTAGAGATACATCTACTAAGAACTTCCTCTGCAAGACAAAAAAGTAAAGGAGACAGAGGATCACCTTGTCTGACACCTCTATTGCAAGAATAAAAACCCACAAAATTGTCATTTATTCTGATGGAAAGCATAGTTGAACAAAAAATTGAACTAATCCAATCAACAAACAAGGTGTGAAAACTAAAGTGTGTCAAAACTAATAATAAGAACTTCCAACTCAAAGTGTCAAAGGCTTTATGAATATCAACTTTGTAAGCCACATTACCTCCTCTACCCTTTTTAGAAAGCATGTTAATAGCTTCACAAGCAATACCAATGCAATCCTGAATTTGTCTACCATGCACAAACCCATATTGATTAGGAGAAATGATTATAGGAGCCACAAGTGCAAGCCTATCCGCCAATATCTTGGAAATAATCTTAAATTTGAAATTAGAAACATCAATTGGCCTGTAATCTTTAATGGAGTTAGCACCCTTAATCTTAGGAATAAGAGATACCACATTACTGTTCATTCCATGGAGAACCAAGTTTTGTTTAAAAAACTGTTGAACAACATTGCAAACATATGTCCCAATAATGTCCCAACAAGAATGATAGAAAACACCACTAAAACCACCAGGAACAAGAGCACTATTACCATTAAGATTAAAAACAACATTCTTAATTTCCAAAAAATCAGGACATTTAATCAACATCATATTCTCCTCAGAGGAAACTAGCTCAAGAATATAAGAAACAATAAAATCTTCCATATCACTTGTATCCGGAACATTAGAAATAAACTCAGCATAAAGTTTAGGATCCTCAATAACCTCATTATCAATATGTAGATGATGAATCCCACTAGAATTAATTCTCCTTTTGACCACAACATGGAAAAAACAGTATTTCGATCTCCATCTTTGAACCATAACATCTTAGCCCTTTCTTTCCAAAACAAATATTGACAATGAAGAGCATGATCAAGCTCCTCCTTAGCAATATTTTCTTGACAGAAAAGCCCATCAATATCAGACAAACTAACAGTCTTTAAGTTTTGTTGAATACCAAGGAGGAGACCCTGCTTAAGAAGAACTTCATTGTGAACATTACCAAAAGAATTTTTATTCCAATCTCGGAGCTCAATTTTTAACCTTTTTAACTTATGTTGCAAAATAAACATAGGACAATCAACAATCTTATTAGCTCAAGAATCATGAATAAGCTTCAGATATGAAGTGTCCTGAAGCCACATAGAAAAGAAACGAAAATTGTTAACCTTCCTCGAAGAATTACTAGCAAGACTAGCAAAAATAGGGGAATGATCAGAACAATTTTTAATAAGAACCTGATAAGTACAAGAATCTCATTCATCCAAACACACTCCATTTTATAAATTCGTATTCATTCTTTTGTGAATTTTATGCAACCCTCTCCTTCCATTACACCAAGTATAACAAGATCCAGTAAAAGGCATACAAGAAAGATCATTAGTATTAATCCAATCAAGAAATTCATTACAAGAAACCTGATTAGGAGCCACCCCCCTTTACAGTCATCCGCTGAGAGCACAACACTAAAATCTCCCAAAATACACCAAGGCCCTGTGAAGAAACTAAGATCCCTCCATAAAAACCATCTAGCTAAGTATGTGTTAGCACCATAAACACCTACAAAGCTAAAACATTTATCATGCAAAGGACAAGTTACAGAAATAAACTGATCTTTGACCAAGAAATTTTGGACAAAATTAGGAACCAACAAACACCAAAACTTAGCAGCTTTATTAACAATAAGAGACATAACCACCAAATGCATATTTGAAAAGAACGTCGAAAGCATAAGTGTACGACATCATAGGTTCAACAAGAAAAACCAGGAGGGGTTTATGTAGTTTAAGTAAACTAATCAACATCTCCACAGTTTTGTGGTTACACAGTTCTCTAACATTCCAGAAAAATGAAGATACCTTCATTGCGACGTTGTAGAGAAAACTGCCTTAGCATTTTTTTTGGATTTACCAGTCCCCTTAGGTGGTCTCCCTGGTTTTCTTTTAGTGCAAACTGTTTCCTCCCAAGTATCACTGGAATCATCCTCCATCTCATTAGGATAAACCCAAAATTTTGAAACAACATCTGTAGTTTCCAAACCATCAAGAGAGGAAAAGTGCTTTAACATCCCCAATAGATTTAGCCTTCTGAGGAGAGGTATGAGGCGACGAAGATGGTATAGTCACAATAACAGAGACCTCCACATGATGACCATCTATTGGAGTCTTAATTGGTGTTTTAGAATCTGTAGGTCATTTAGCCCTCCGAAGAGAGGTAGGACGCAACGAAGATGGTACAACCATAGGAATATAGACCTCCACATGATTATCATCAATAAGAGTTGTAACTGAATGTGACTCTAAGCCCTTGGCTTGCATAACAACAGGTGAATTCCTTAGCATCCCCAGTCTGGGAAATCCGAAGTGGGAGTGGACAACCCCTGCCTGGATGGGGACCTATCATGATCTGAGGCATCCTTGAGAGGAGGCATATATGCAAAATCATCCTCTTTCCACCTGGTTTATCAGAAGCAAGGTGATCCAAGAGTGACCATGCATTAGCCCCACCAGTAGCATAAATTTTCAATTTATCAGTTGGGCCTTCCACGAGCTTCAATTGCGGATCTTTCTTCCTACACTCTTTAAACTATTCAGGAATCGTAGTCCTCCCCTGTTCTCGTCCATCAGAAGTTGTCTTCTGATAAGGTTTATGTTGAGGCCCAGGAACACGTTCTTGATCATGAAACACTCAGCACTGAGCAAGCTCATGCCCAATCTCTTACAGTGAGAGCAAAATGGAGAGAGTCATTCATATTCCACACTAGCTACAAAAGCAAAGTCTGGACGTTCAACCAAGAGGTGATCGAGAAGAGGGGACAACAAATCAATATCCAACAACACTCTAGCAAACATACCCATATTATTTCTCATAGTATGCTCATCCAAAGATAAAGGAGTACCAACACCTCTGATGATGGAAAATATCGTCCTTGGTCTCCAATACTTCAAAGGCAAATTGTAGATTCTAACCCATGCCTGAGTTTTGGTACTCTTCATGGTAGTTGGAGCAAAGTCTTTTGTCCATGATAGTTGTCGTTTTGCTGTCAAATTAATATGATTCTAGCGTAGACTTGTCTAACACTAGAGAGATGATAGTATAATTATGTTCAGATGACCCCAAGTTGTCTCCCAACGAATCCAATAGTGATTCAGTTAACCGAATTCAAAATCTATCTACAAGCAATGAAAAGTTAGTAATAACAATAATAATAAAAAAAGGGGTTAAGATAGTTATGCAGAAAATATAAAAGAGATTGAAATAGAAAATAAAAAGCGGTTGATCCCCAAGTTCTTCCACCATTGAATTCTTCACAGGTTCTCTAAAGATTAATCCTTTCTCAATCCTCCAACAGAGCT
>Ga0123342_1005398_pt1 | contig 18535 bp, 7 predicted proteins | sample Turbeawhitnodule_FD_89960 | JGI IMG/M metagenome (GOLD analysis project Ga0123342, IMG submission 89960) | Root nodule microbial communities of legume samples collected from Mexico - Turtle bean Mexico white nodule | ecosystem: Host-associated > Plants > Roots > Nodule | place: Mexico: Nepantla...
ATTTTAGAAACTAAAAAGAAATTTGGTTTCTAAATTAGTTTCTATTATTGTTAAATAGTTTCTAAATTGGTATCTAATTAGCAACCAAGGTTTTTGCTACCAAATTTAGAAACTAAATAATTGATAGTTAAAACCTTAGATACCAATTTAGAAACTATTTAATAATAATAGAAAATAATAGAAATTAATTTAGAAACCAATTTTTTTTAGTTTCTAAAATGTTTTCTATTTTAGTTTCTATTGTAACTAATTAGTTTCGTCTCTAAAAAGTAGTTTTTATTTCATGATTTTTTTCTAGTGTCAATGATTATCACTTATATTTTATTAAGTTAATAAATGTGTATACTCATGAATAATACATGTTTGTGCTTGGTAATTGATTAAACCATATGAAGAAAATTAGCAATTAATTATTTCATGCATATACCAGCATGTCTAAATTTTTTAAAACTAGAAAAGAATATCCCTATTTATTTTATACAAATAATAAGAAAAAAATATTTAAGAAACATTATTTTTTGAAAATTAAAAGTATGGAAGTCATTATCACAGAGATCTTATTTTTTTATTTTTTTTAGAAGCAAAATATATAGTTATGTTCCTTTTTTGGGAGGGGGGAAGTTGTTTTCCTTTTCATTCTAACTTTAATTATTAAGATTCATGTTTCAGAAAATATAAAAGGAAAGTGATGCTTTTGAAAACCCTAAAATATGAAAAAATATTAAAATAAAAATATTTATTATGTATAAAAATGATGGATTGTGATTAATCAATATAAAATAATATAGCATGATAAGATATGTGATCCTGAATGAGAATGGGGACAAAACTAAAGTCATGGGCAGAAGATATGCATAGATTATTATTTATATAAATAAATGTATTCAAGATTAGGGGCTAATAAATAATTAAAAATAAGTCAGCATTATCGCGTGAGGTTACTTACACCAGTATTGGGTTGCTCATGAGTTTCCTTTCCTTTTATATCTAAGTGAAGAGATAAAAACACAACATCATCGTCATCGTCATCATATCATGGCTTCTCCTCTCAGAATTTCAAGGCTCATCTCTCGCTCCTTTTCTTCTACTTCCTTCTCTGCACGAGGTAGAGATGTGTTCTTCATCGCACCCCACCTTCTCAAAGTGGTTTCATAATTTTTCTGTTGAAAAAAAAATTGTAACCAAGCGATTTGCTATCTGTTTGTTCATTTTTTTTCTTTCTTGAACTGTTTTTTTTCTTGTTTGGAAAAGAAAGTATGTTAGGAGGTTCACTCAATGTTTGGTATTTGGTTAGTTGAAGACAGTGTGTTTGTTTGTCTTGTGTTTTCTTAATTGTACTTGTTGATCATCGGTTCAGGTACAACTACTGTTTGTTTGGGCCACTTTTGAATTTATGTTTAACTGGGTGCTTTGATTTGGATTTATCGTTTGTCTTTTAAGGCCGTTGTTAATTAATTATGTGCACGGATCAAAGTTTTGAAGACTAAAAAGTAAAACTTTCAGGTGGGAATAGTTACCTTGGCCCCAGACTCTGTAAATACAGTACTGCAGCCGCCATTGAAGAACCCATTAAACCAGCAGTGCAAGTGGAATACACCCAACTCTTAATTGATGGGAAATTCGTAGATGCTGCTTCTGGTGCGTGTTTATTTTGTTAATCTTGTTTCCTGTGGGACATAAAGTTGAGTTTTTGGCTAAGCAAACGGTGGAAGAATAAAAGAAGGAAAATAGAAGAAAATTTTAAGGGCGGTTTTTTGGGGTATCTTACTATTTGGATTCTTGTGGTATCAGGTAAAACTTTTCCAACTTTGGATCCAAGGACGGGGGAAGTGATTGCTCATGTTGCTGAGGGTCACTCTGAAGATATAGATCGAGCGGTTGCAGCTGCGCGCAAAGCATTTGATCATGGTCCATGGCCTAGGATGACAGCTTATGTATTTGATCATAACCCCTGTCTAATGTTTCTTTTCCTGTGGTTCACAAAGGCATGATCTCTGGTCTCATGATTCCGATTTTCTTCCTCGTTATTTGATTTTATAGGAAAGGCAAAGGATCTTGTTACGTGCAGCTGATCTGATTGAGAAGCATAATGATGAGATTGCAGCACTTGAGACTTGGGATAATGGAAAGCCTTATGAACAATCTGCTAAGATTGAGATTCCAATGCTTGTTCGTCTGTTCCGCTACTATGCTGGTATGTGGGACACAAAATGTGCAACTTAGCCTACCCCTCTTTGTTTGTTTTTCGAAAATTTGGTGACACTTGTGTTTTCATGACTCCCAGGTTGGGCAGATAAGATTCATGGTCTAACAGTTCCAGCTGATGGACCTTATCACGTGCAAACTTTGCATGAACCCATTGGTGTTGCGGGTCAGATCATTCCTTGGAACTTCCCTCTTGTCATGTTTGCCTGGAAGGTTGGACCAGCGTTGGCCTGTGGCAACACCATTGTTCTCAAAACAGCCGAGCAGACACCATTATCTGCTTTCTATGTAGCAAAACTATTTCTTGAGGTTTGTGATAATATTGACCAATATTTATTTTGTACGAAGCATAATTTTGTGGAGTTTAATGTACTCAGAATCTCTGCAATCCTCATCATTTCGAATTTGTAATCTGTCTGGCAGGCTGGACTTCCTCCTGGTGTTTTAAATGTGGTTTCAGGATTTGGACCAACTGCTGGTGCTGCTCTTGCAAGTCACATGGAGGTTGATAAGGTACTAAAATATTTGGCCACTGCGGTAGTGGACTAATGTACTTCCTCTGTCCCACAATAACTGCAGTTTTAGTTTTTTTAAAAAGATTCCAAATTCATTTGTGTTCTTAGTTTTCAATGAAGCATGAATCTTTCTTTCATAATTTGCCTCATATAATGTTTTGGTTTACAGATAAAAGTAAAGCGTGAATCGACAGAGTGAGGTTATTTTAACAAATCTGCTTTAATAAGTGACACATTCATTGTTGTTCTTATTTTGTGTGCAGAAACCTTACACTGTAGTCATTGTGGGACGATAGTGATAATGATTTTAGTGTTGGCGTGAACGAGTATTTTCTATTAAATTGCCAGTAAAATTTCCATGGCAATCAATTTCAGTTTCCTTGTCTTGTGTAAAAGTTTCAAGTTCTAATATGGTATTTATTAGACATCTAGACACGATAATGACTTAACAGCATGAATATTTGTTATTCTCTCACAGCTTGCTTTTACTGGTTCCACTGATACTGGGAAAGTTGTCCTTCAATTGGCGGCTAAAAGCAATCTTAAGCCTGTAACTTTGGAGCTTGGTGGAAAATCCCCGTTTATTGTGTGTGAAGATGCTGACATAGATCAGGCTGTTGAGCTAGCACACTTTGCTTTATTCTTTAATCAGGCATGTAAAGTATAGTGCTCTTGTTGTAAAAAATCAGTGGTCATGGGACTTGGAAAACTTGATTGGTGTTGTTTGTGGTATTCAGGGACAATGTTGCTGTGCTGGGTCACGAACATATGTACACGAAAGTGTATACGATGAGTTTGTTGAGAAAGCAAAGGCTCGTGCTTTGAAACGTGTTGTTGGCGATCCATTCAAGGGGGGAATAGAGCAAGGTCCTCAGGTAAAATGCTAAGAATCCCTTACATTGCATCCTCATGTTTGATCCTGGATCTTTGTTATCCAAAATTATTTGAGGGTATAGCATGTCTGAATTTGATACTAATTGCTGATGACTGAAAATAGGTTAACCTCCTATTCATATTCCCTTGTCTTAATGCATGATGATTCTTATAAAATGTGTAAATACACTGATGATTTCATATACAATCCAAACCATAAATGCAGATTGATTCAGAGCAATTCGAGAAAATCCTGAGGTATGTCAGACTTGGGGTTGAAAGTGGGGCTACCCTTGAAACAGGAGGAGACAGACTTGGCGACAAGGGCTACTACATTCAACCTACTGTCTTCTCAAATGTTAAGGTATATATATCTTCTTAGTTGCATTTAGCATCTTTTATAAACCAGACTGAAAAATAAAAATACATCTCCTATCTCCTAATGTTTTCAATTTAATTTGTGACAATCATCACCAGGATGACATGCGGATTGCAACGGATGAAATCTTTGGTCCAGTCCAATCCATATTGAAATTCAAGTAAGAAAACAACGAGTGTGAATTTCTTTGAAGAGAATGGTATTATACTAGTATCTGTGCACTAATTTATGTGTTCATCATCCCAGGGACCTTGGTGAGGTAGTTCAAAGAGCAAATAACTCACAATATGGGCTTGCAGCAGGAGTGTTCACAAAGAACATAGACACTGCCAACATTTTGACTCGGGCACTGAGAGTAGGAACAGTTTGGATAAATTGCTTTGACACATTTGATGCTGCAATTCCCTTTGGTGGTTACAAGATGAGTGGTCAGGGCAGAGAAAAAGGAGAGTATAGTCTTAAGAACTACTTGCAAGTGAAGGCAGTTGTTAACTCCCTGAAGAACCCAGCATGGCTTTGAGTTTCAGCATTTCTAGCATTTCCTGATGATCAATAACTCTGTTTCAACTATAATGATCAATAACATTGTTCATTTGTTTCTTATCTTATGTCTCTTTCTAGGCACAGCATTTTTAGGTGTTAGCCTGACACACTATATTACTCTTCAAGGTGTTTCTTCCTGCACCCCATCAATATCCAAAAATACAATGTTATTCCTTTTTTAAATTACTTTTGGATTAGCTTTTACAGAATCTTTCGGATACCCTTTCCAGAATTTATACGTGTATTTCAGAAAATGTTTTCTGGAAATTTTAGAAAGCATTTTTTCAGAAAAAAAATTCCAGAATAAGATTGCCAGAACATAGTTCTGGAATGTGTTTTCCAGAATAAACCATTTGATGCGGGGGTGCAGGAAGAATTTTTGTTGGAGTGCAGGAAGAAACATCCTACTCTTGACTTGTCAAACTCATCTATGCTGTTTTGTTTTTATCATGTTATGGATGAAAAAACACTACAGACACTTACATCATCCTAAGTTAGGTTAGTTTCTGATTTTAAGGATATAAAAACTTGTCTCGTGGTAAGTGAAATTAGTACATATTGAGAAGTGACTTTTAATTTAATATCATAAAATTCAGTTCAGATTAGTTAAAAAAAAATAGAAAAAAATTGTTTTAGAAAAAATCAAAGTTTACTATTATTCAAACCAATCACATATTGGTTCCAAGCTAAATTTAATTTTTAATTATACGTGTTTGAATTAGATTATTTAAATTAATTTATGTAAGTTTTTTCAATCACATGATCTTTTGAAAGTCAATGATAAGAACAAATTCAATCTCACGAGGGAAGGAGAAATTGGAGCGTTGAACCGATCACGTGAAGGACAACTCGCATTAGATAAACAATTAATTAATCCAATAAAAATAGTTAGAAGGAGGTTGATCCCATAATACTTTTTTAAGCAGAAATTATAGGAATTCTTTCTAACAAATTTTGTAGGCTATTTTTATCTACATTAATTTTAATTTTATATACTTATTTAAATGAAAATATGTGTATTATTTTTTATATTTGATATATAATCTATATTTAGAATTTAAATGAAAACAATGTATTTTATACCTCACATAATAATATTTTTTAGATTTAAAATATAAATTTAAAAATACAATTGAAGATAAAATAAAATTATTAAATACTTACATAAAATAAAAGTATCTTTTTATATATATTGTTATAGATTTATTATTTATTTTAATAAGTAAAAAATAGATACCGCAATTTTAAGGATAAAATCGTAAAAAAATAACAAGGTCATATATAAGTTAGAAAGTGTATTTTATTTATTAATTGTTAGATACAATTGATATCCCATTTTTAAAAATTTGCTCTTGACAAGTATTTAAAATTTTAATACTTGCCAAAAATAATCTTTGGAATGTTGAAATATTAATTCATTGTAGTACTACTATAAAAAGATATTTTTGAAAATAATATATAAAATGACGTGTATTACTAGATCTGGAAGGTGTAAACAATTACCATTTTTTAAAGTTGGTGTAAAATGTTATTAGTAGAACCCAGAACTTTTAAAATTATATCCACTAAAAACATATAAAACTAATAGAACAAGTTTTTTTAATAATTATTTACTTTCAATACTTTTATTTTATTTTTATTTTTGTTTTAGTAATTACTTAGTTTGATTTCAGTAGTATATAATCAAGTATGCTAAATGTAACTAAAAATATGTCATAACCTATGTTGCCTTTTGTGTATAATAGATGATCATCTAGTATACATTATTCCATCTTCAGTCCCTCCACAAGATAACTTTTTCTCATGCACGAGTTCCTTTGGAAATGTGTTCATAGTCAATCATTTTTTAAAGTTTTTGGACAATCCACGTGAATATATTTACAATAATTATGCACTCATCCATTTTATTTATTTATTTTATTTATCTTCAGTTATATATTGATCCATTTTATTCATTTTAATTATCTTCAATTACATATTGTATCATTTTATTATATAGTTTATTTATCTCCAGCTATGCAGGTCTATTTTATTGTTTAATTCTCTCTAGTCACGCACTGCTCCATTTTATTTATTATTTATTATATTTATCTTCTGTTATGCATTGATCTTTTATATTTATTTTTATTTATCTTCAGTTACGTGCTAGTTCATTTTATCTACATTATCTCACTAATATGTATATTTTAATTATAATTTTATTATTTGTTTTGGTTTAGTAAAGATTTGAATCGTAGATGAAAATTTTGATCTTGAGAATTTAAATGAGTAATTTTGATCAAGATGAGATTATCTTGTATTATTCTATTAGCCATGGTAAAACTAATTTATTTCGACTAGTCACTACATATATTAATTCAAAACTTTTGATAGGAAATAAAAGTAGATTATAAAAAATATCACAAAGGTTGAATTTTTATATTGTTTTGATTTTTTTAATGATAGTTGTTTTCACTTTTCCATTTTATCCCTCGTACATGAAAACAAATTGTGCACATTTAAAATATCTCAATAAACGGATGGAATAAATTATTTGAATCCATGTCTGCGATTATCAATGGAATCTTCTTGGAGACAAATTTAAACACTAATGTTATAGAAAATTCAATCACTTTTTGATAAACACGACATTCTATGTTACTATTCATCTCAAACATAGATGCTATTATTATTCTATAAAGACCTATTATGGTCACTTTTCATCTACCATTTACCTATCAAGTTAATCCCCTAATTAACATGTTTCCATCTCCACTATAAAATAGATGTAATACTAAGAAAAGAAAGGACTCTACATAAATTAAAGTCCTTCTCTCTATCTAAAATATGTAAAATAGAACATAAAATACTCTCATTGTAAGAATTGTAACATACATACATATACTTTTATAAATTAATCTTTATGTTACTTCTTCCTTTAGCCTATGATCTTATTAATTTTAGAAGGGATGTTACAATACAAATCTAGGTCGTAGGTCTCTATCTTCTTCAACTTAAGAGAAATCACCTCTTCTCCCAACCATATTTTTCCAAATTAAAATAAGCCATATATTATTATATTCTAGATTTCACAAAAAAGGTTTTTTTTTCATAAATAAATTATGTTCTGATTGTGAAATTCATAATGTATTTAAGGATCCAAAAGTGTATTCTGAATTTTAGAATTTGAAATGCATTTTATTTATGACAATTTTTTTTCTAGATTGTGTAATCACTAGAATACATAATATATTTTTCATAAATAAATTATGTCCTAGATTTTTCAATTCTTAACATATTTGTACATTTGAAAGTGTATTTTGAATTGCAGAATTCAAAATGTAATTCATTTATAAAATTACATTTCGAAATATGTAATCTGAAATGGATTTCAAGATTTAAGTGTATTCTAGATTGAATATTTAAGTGTATTCTAGATTGAATTTTTTTGAAAAGTTGTTATACTTAATACTTAGAGGAGGTAATAACATAATAAATTCTCACATTCTATAATCTAGAAAACTCTCATTAAACCCATAAACTCAATTGATCTTGTCTCATCTCACACAATGGTTCCAAGAATCACAATGACAACAACAATGGTGTAAGTGGAGCCAACAAAGAAGCAATGGGGGAGATGAGGTGTATGGAGTGTTAGAAAAAATTAGGATAAATGTATGCATTATATAAATGGTATTTTGATCTTTTACAACAATTGTCATTATGAATTTGTGTTATAGAAATTTCAAAATAAAATTAAATAAATTTCTAAGTAAAATATATCTAAAACACACGATGAAATAAAAATATTTAAAAAAGTGAGAGTTTCTTAAAATTCTTTGATTTAACGTTGAAACAAAACTAGGCATATGTGTTTTTTTAAAAAAAGATATTATACTATGGAGATCACAAAAATACTATAAGGACTAAAAGATATTTAATAAACTCTTGTATTTTTCATATTGTGTTTTATTACAAATTAAAAAAAATAGAAATTAATTAAAAGTATAAACATGTGAAGATCCAATAATGATTTCTCATTTGTATTTGTTTGTGCAACTTCAGCCCCTAAAGGCTATACCCAACTAACCTTATGTAGTTTGTGTACATTGTTAGCTGTTTTCTGTCTGCTGCTGTTCCAACTAAACCCTAAGATCCATTAATGAAGGAAGCTACCTATGTTGCATTGCATCCATTCAAATGCCATGCCTATGGATGACCTAATTATTGTGTCATCTCTCTATTTTAGGTCAACCTTCTTAGCATAAAGATTCTTTGACACAGTAAAAAGTGAAAAATATCTGCTTAACAACTCCTTATAATAAAATTTTAAATAAATAAATAAAAATTTAATTTATTGTATTATGAAGAATATGTTTTGATTATTTCTTACATGGCCAAAATTAACGGTGATAAAGTGGGGTGGGCTGTGCGGGACGAGTTTGCTTATTTCAACCCGCTGGCTCGTTTAGGTCCGTCTCGCATAATCTGTAATTCGCACGAGCCAAATGCGGGGTAGAACGGGTTGGCCCGCATAACCCGTATAACTTTAAAATGTATAATTTTTTTTACACTCTCATATTTTTTTAATGTAGCCTCATATTTTACTTTTCAAAATTTTTAATAACATCTTATTATGCATGTTTTATGAAAATAATATTATAAGACCATTTGTCTAATAAATCTAAATAAAACAAATTCAAAAAATTTATTTAAAAATTAATCTTTTTTAATAAATATTTCTTATGCGGCTGACCGCAGGTCCGCGGACCAATTCTTATACAAGGCGAATTAAAAAATTCAGTCCGTAAATTTTATAATAGACGCGTAAATTTTATACTAGACGGGTAAGTGCGGTGCGAGCCAATCCCATATTGCCACAGCCAAAATAACTACGTCTTGACCTTTTAACTAGAAACCATAATTAAACCATTTGAGAAGCAACAAAAATCAATTAAGTTATCCATCTTCTTCTGATACCTGCGTTCAATTATTGAGGCAGAGAATTTAACTTACAACAGTATTATTAGTCTCCACTCAGGTGAAAAAAAAAATATAAAAGTAAAGATTTATACCCAATAGAAAGATTATAAAAAGAGAATTCCTAAAAAAAACTTAGAATGAAGGGATGAAAAAAGTGATATATATGACTTGTATAAAGTACGAGTAAAGCTTCCTCATGATTTCTGATAAATTGTTTTCAGAAATTCTCTTTACGTAATTTTGGTGAATAAATTTATATTAGTGGCATTCTGGTGGCATGACTTTGAATCTGGGTCTGTCTTTGCAGTAAGAGTAAAACATGAGTTTCCTCCTTGCCCAATCCATAGCTGCTACTTGCTGCTGTGAAAGCTTAATAAACTCTGGTCCATTGACTGGGTCTTGGGCTGAAGGATTCACCTTAGAGCATGAAGAAACTGGTGCTGAGGGGTCAGATATGCAGCCACTCAGTTCTATTTGTGCCAATGAAACAACAAATGGTGCATACTTGTAGTTAACTGGGTATTTGCCTCCATTAGTAGCCCATTCTGAACCATCCCATATTGTGGCATACACCGACATTGGTTTTGATGGATAAATAGAAGGATGTGTGTTGCTGTGTATGAATTCCCTCACTGGAACATTGTCCACTAAGAACCTACATAATCCACAATTGGTATCATTAGTAGTTGCCATTTAGCTAAGATAATTGACACTTAGGTTCAGCAAAGACGAACTGAGTGTTAATTATGCATAGTTTTTCCATTATGATATTCTTTCAATTTCAAGACTGAAACAAGACTTGTCTAACTTACACTGTGTGATAACTGTTCCACAAGATACTGTAATGATGATACTGCTGTGTTGGGTCGAACCAGAAATAGAATTTCTCTTCCCTCCCTGTGCTGACACTTCCATTGGCATAGACATTTGTTTGAATAACCCAGTCATTTCTCTTATCATGACCCAAAATTTCAATGTCTATTTCATCATGGTTGTGAGGGAATTTATCTGCATTTGACAGCTGATGTTTTCTCGAGTTAATTTCTTGAGGACATTCATAACCTCAATGGTAGATAATAGTAAGAAAGAATGTTGTCAATGAAGTAAGTGTCTGTGCTGTGATAGCATACATATATGATAACAGAAGACTCTTAAGCATAGAAGAAGTGAGCGTACATAAAAAGCAACAACAACTCCAGGTGACAAGCCAGAGGGTAATTTGATTGCAGCACTGAAAAATCCATAGTTATATCTTCTCTGTGATACCAAGCCGGAGCCTAAAGAATAATAGAAATTGTTATGAAATGATTAAAGCAAAACAAGGGACTTGCAAAATTTCAATAACTTGACTAAATGAAGAGGTTTTTCATATCAACCTGAGACTTTGTCGAGAGCCAGTGTGGCCGTGGACCCATTGCTGAGAAACTGGATATTGGAGGCCCCAAAGGCCTTAGAAAAAGCTTGATCAACTGGGACAAGAGGAAAAGAATCCGTCAAGCGTGTGACACTTGGAATTGTAAAAGGCCTGTTGTGTGAAGAAACCACAGTGGTTAAGCAAAGGATTAGTAGATATGAGAAGCCTAGTTTTTGTTGGCAAAGTGCCATGTTTTGTGGACATGTGAGGAGAAAACATGTCAGATTGATTGGGTATATATTGGGTGTGGTTTAATGAATGGGGTTCATAATCTTTGCTTAGTTGTTTTCTAGCTGGCCATTGGCCAATTGCCTTTCTCCTTTAGACATTTCACAGTATTTTTTTATAGGTGTCTTGGATCATAAAGGCAAAGATCCAAAGGGTCATGTGGGTGTGATTTGTTTAGGTTTGGCAGGGCTTCTGTAGTGGGGCTGGCCTAATATTGGGTGCATGGGATGGGAATGGAGTGTTTAGTTAATGTTTGATGGGCAATCTCCCTCCCCTGCATGGCTGTAACATCTGTTACTTGTCTTATTCCTTCTAAATTTGTAATTCTAGCTGTGATCAATTGGGAGCAACCAATTTTCATAAAAACGCGTAACCTTTGATTGAATTTGTCTTCCAATTTCCACAATTATGAACATCATATATCACATCACTGCTTACACTTTTACACTTTTCCTTTAATAAGACTCGCCTTTCAAATTAGGTGTACATGTCGAACACACGTATCAAACACTAATACTCTATGATATTTTAGAGATTATATGAGTCGAAGTGTTTTCTTTATTTGAGTGTGTCTTATCTAATACTTTATTGTTTAACATTATATAATCTAATTTGGAGGTTTAAATGATACTGGTATTGGAAGAAAATAAAAAGGTGGTTTGTGAAAAAAAAGAGAAAGTTAGAAACTAAACAGGATAGTTGGGTTGACTTGGCACAGAAATTTGCTCTGAGTTTCCAGATCTAGCAATCTCTTAAATGCATGTCTCCTTTGAATGGTGAGGTGGTAGGTAAAAATAAAAGTTAAATGGACTAATCAGGAGAATCAATTAGGGATACATATAAGCTTGGTTTAAGCATATAATAAAGGTAATGAAGCTAACTAAAGTATGATATAGCAATTGAGCAAATGTGACAGAGGTGACTTAGCTGGCATGCAGAGGAATCTGATGCGACAGAAAAATAACTTAGTACATATTTAGACTATACACGTTCACATTGCTTTTGTAATCTTCTTTTGTAGTGTAGTAGTAGCATGAAAAGGTTGCAGGGATGGCATTGAAAGAAAAAGGACGTGTAGGTGGTGGTTGTCACAGTAAGAGTTATGGCACGGAATTACATTTTCCTGCAGCACTCCATTGCTTACTCAATCTTAAATAGGCGAATGAAAACAAGGTAGAGATTGTCATGGATAGCAATTAGCATGGACAAATATGCAGGTAGGGCCAACTTGCTTTCAACTACCAAAAAGGATTGAAAATTTATTAATACAAAAATATTAGTGGATATATTATACAAAAAGGAAGGTATGGTTTTTTTATCATGGGGTATTTTTTTATATTTTTTTTATTAAAATGGGGTTTGTTTAAAAAAATTACAAATTTAGGTAAGTCGTGCCAATTTGACACGACTTTATATGCACAAATCGTGTCAACTTGACACGATTTCTGTTCTGCCATACTGAAGTCGTGCCAGCTTGACACGACTTCTGCCTATAATTTTTTTTTAAAAAAATTATTATTTATATATTGGGTAGTAAGTTATATAATGTTAAAAATTAATTTGATATATAATTGTCTAAGAGTGTTAGTTTTAAGAAACAAAAAATTGGATAATCGTGTATCACAATTATTCATTTTTTTTTCTGAAGTAATAATTTTTTTTATCACAATTCAAATAATACATTTTTTAAACCTGTTTATTTTTTTTAATGTCATTTATATTAAAATATAAAAAGGCATAAGTACGGTAATTATTTTGAAATAATTAAATAATTTTAAAATAATTATATAAATTTCAAATAAGTCAAATAATATAAATAATTTGTAATTATTTTCAAATAATTAAATAATTTAAAAATAATTATATATCCAATTTTTTGTTCCTTAAAACTAACACTCTTAGAAAATTATGTATCAAATTAATTTTTAACATTACATAACTTACTACTCAATATATAAACAATAAAATTTAAAAAAAAAATTATGACGTGGCAGAAGTCGTACCACTTTAGTATGACGTCGTAGAAGTCGTGCCAAGTTGGCACGATTTCAGTATGACATGGCAGAGTCGTGTCAAATTTGAATGATTTGTTGCCTAAATTTGTAATTTTTTTAAAACGGATCCCATTTTAGTAAAAAAAATAAACCCATCATGGTCAAAACCCGGAAGGTCTCTTATGGAAAAAAAATATATGCAGAAGGAACACACATAATCATGAATCAACTGCAGAAAATAAACAATACAGATTTAACGTGGTTCGGTCGCCAACTGCAACCTACATCCACACGGGCAACTATTAGATTTTATTTTTGTCATGTTGCACACCAATTACAAGTACTGTGATCTTTTTAAGTAGAAATTATAAAGGGACACAATGATTAAGCCTACCCACTAAACATGGTGTCTAATCAGCTCAATCCAATTGATCTTAACTTCATACCCAATAGTCTCTTCCCTTATAATCGAGTTGTAACTTGTTATGAGTTGGTGTCATTCGTCTATGAGTCTCAGTTCTTGATTAAAATGTCAATGATAGTGACAAAAGATCGTCTCATACTCAAGTTAATATTCGAGTTTTGATAATTAAGTATAATAAATGTGTATTAGTCTATTTATATGAATGGGTTGAATCCTTGTGTCTCTAAACCTGCATTAGCACGATTTTCGTGGTTAATGCTGGGATATTGTGCACTGTCTTACTTCTAATTCTTCTTTAACTTGTCATTAAGGTGCGCTTAGCTGTATAATCGAAGGGTCTCATACTCATGTGATACGCATTTCATGCAATTTTTTTCTTCCACTGATTTCCTCTTAAAAAATAGTTTATTTTTTCCAATATAAAGTTTTGAGTACAAGTACCACTTGGTTTTCATCATGGAAGAGTTTTTATTGTTTTCTAAATGTAGACTTGGTTTTTGTCAGATTTTGTGATACAGCTACAGTGAAAAACAAACTCACTTGCTTGGAGGGGAATAAAAAGTAAAAGCTGCTACTGTATTTAAGGTGCTTTATTTGCCAACATGTTGCCACTTTCTTCTCCTTTTCTTAGAATGGTATATTGCAGAGGTGAATACTGCACCCCACTTTCTATTATTAATTGGTTTTTCTGAACATTTCACTAGAAAATTGGAGTTTACTCTATTTGGTGAATCTATGTGAAATTCACCTACTAATGAAGACTTAAAGGTGTGTGACGTTAACATTTTTCTTATGATAAATTATAGTATATAAAAAAAAAAAGGCACCCATATCAATGTCACTACTGTATTCGTTACGAAATTAGTTACAAATTTAGGGATAAGAAATTCATTAACCTATTATTAATTAACCTTTTTTGGTCAATTTTATCATAATCTTGTAGGGCGAAAGGTATCAGTTTCTCACTGTGTTTGGAAAATTGTGCTAATTTAGTGTTTAATACCATATTCCTTTCTTTGAATTTAATTGTCATTTACGACAGGAACATATCTCCATTTACATCCGGCAAATAAAAGTGGTGTAATGATATTTTTATGGGGAAGTAAAAAATGAATTTGATTAGATAAAGTTAAGGAGAGTACAAAATAAGTGGAAAGTGAGTAAATTTACTTATTAATAATAGTTTTATTTTTTATTTTATAACTGTTTAATATTACTATAATATATATCATGTAAATATTTTATTGATATTCACCATATAATTAAGTTTAAATTATATAACGTAATATACACAAATATTAATAAAATATTTATCATATAATTATGATAATAATCTAACATAAATAGTATTCAAATATTATTGACATAATTTATAAATAAGATTTTGACTTAATTTATATATGTCCAAATTTTAATAATTTGATTCAACTTCACAAAATTAATTTATAAAGTAAAGTTTTTATTCATTTATATATTATAATTTAATTATATTTTTAGTTGTGTGGATCTCTAACATTTCTCCTATCTCAAGACAAGACATCTCAAGTCTATTCGATTCCATCCTAGTGAAATTTATTACCTTATCATGTCATCTGCTATTAGACCGTTATTAAACCACCACAAATATCTAGTCTTTTGTTGTGGAACACCTCAAACAAACTCAGAGAAAATGTGTCTACCACACAAACAAAACAATAACAGCGAAACCCACAAACGTAGGAGGTAGAAGGCAAATAGAATAGGGAACAAGAAAGAACCACACACTGAAATAATGTGGTTCAATTGAACTATTAATGGACTTTAATGTACGTCTATTACATAATTTTCTATCATCAGATATTACAACTCATAGCTTTTCTCTCTTAGTAAACTCTTAAACTTTTATTCAAGCACAACTCAAACGTTAATCACAACTGATGATATAAAGTTCCTATTTATACAATAATATCATTATAAATAACTCACGTGAAACATGCCTAGACTAATAAGAAAGACATGTGAAAAGTGGTTTTCATTATTAAGCAAGAAAGTGACTTAGATGGTTTCTCCAAACGGTCTAAGGTCTCAGTAGATGTTAAGAGACTAGACAATCTACTGAGACTATCCACCACATATCAATCACTAGACAGTTTGGTAGAGTTAGACGGTTTAGGAACCTTTAGACAAAATTTTATTGAGTTAATCATCACAAGTCTCCATATTGGTTTAGTATAAATCTTCTAAGTGAGAGTCATTGCTTACCATTAAGTCCATTACAAGCTTAATCACCAATTAATCAGATCAAATCCAAGCAATGAAAGAACTTGCTACTTGGTAGAACCTTCGTATTCCTATCAAAGGGGATTGTGATCTGTTGAGACCTCCATCACCTTCACAGATCCTTGAATAATCTTCTCTCTTACAAAATGAAGTTTAACATCAATGTGCTTAATTCTTTCATGGTAGACTTTAAACAATTGTATTGTGCTGGTATTGTCACATTATACAATGACAATCTAGTCTTGCACCTCCAACTCTTTGGCTAGACCCCTTAACCATAAGGCTTCCTTCACTGTACTTTAGTTGTTGACAAAGTCACTACCTTTTATAAACTGATATTCTAGTTTAAGGCAGTACCATAAGCAATGAACACATAATTTGTGAGAGGCTTTCTACTGCCCAAACACTCAACAAAGTATGAATCAACAAATCCTTCTATGCAGATCTATAGGAGATCGCCTAGCGCCACCATAAACTAGAACTCTTCCAAGTGATCCCTTCAAGTACATGATGATCGATTGGAGGACATGATTTGAGATGTTAAAGTTGAGTCTTTTGTGGAAGTGCATGAATACGGAAGTATGTCAATCAATGCGGAGACTCCATTGTATCTTAGATCAACTAACTTCACACAATTATCGAGAGTGTTAAAATTGATGAATTTGAACACAATAAATGGATGAACTGATAAAAGGTTCATGGAATTGCTTCCGTTGTTGAAGGAAATGCTTCCCGAGAAAAATACTCTACCTAATCGTAATTATGTGGCCAAAATGATTCTTTGTCTGATGGGTATGGAGTATAAAAAGATACATGCATGTCCTAATGATTGTATATAATACATGAAAGAATTTGAATTCTTGAAAAATTGTCCGAAGTGTGGGTTATCACGTTACAAGTTGAAATAAAAGACGATGATAATATTGAAGAGATAGAAAAGCATGGACCTCCATTGAAGGTTGTGTGGTATCTTCTGATCATTCTAAGGATGAAGCGTTTGTTTGCAAACCCAAATGGTGCTAAAAATCTCACATGGCATGTTGATGAAAGGAAATGTGATGTCATGTACCGCCATCCAACTGATTTTATTCAATGGAAGAAATTTGATGACGAGTTTCCCGAGCTTGGTAAAGAGTCAAGAAATATCTGACTAGGTTTAGCTATAAATGCAATGAATCTATTTGGTAATTTGAGTACGAATCACAATCCATGGTCTGTTTTACTAGTTATTTACAACTTTACCTCTTGGATTGTGCATGAAGCGAAATACATGGTGTTCTTTATTTTGTAATTAATAATTTATATTTATGTATTATTATATTTAATTTAATATAAATGTTATTTATTTTGTAGCAACCGTGTCGGAGACAAAGTTCGCAAATTAAGAAGCATGTGGTTTCCATTGACGATCCTATAGCCTCTTTATTAGAGAATTTTACGGCTATAGCTACATACCCATTGGAGGTTATGTGGGATGACACTATATTTTGAAGAAACAGTGGCGTCCCTCTGTACTTATACATGACGAATGTCTTAGAGTTTGCAACTGGCAACCAGGAGCTTAATATATCCATCATTCAGTTTTTTATGATTAAGTCTCTTTCACCTATATCTCTATTTACTTTATTATATTAAATTATTGATTGTGCTTTAAATAATTACTTGTAAGTATTTGTATGAAATTTATATTAATGAGGATAAACAAGATGTCTATGGATTCTTGGATCCCCAATTAATTAATCCAACTATAACTCATAAAGTTTAAACCCAATCATACATCACCAACTCTTTTAATTTCGGGGGGAAACAAATATATTTTCCCTTTATATTAATGAGTAATTTTAGTTAATATAAGTCGTCAATTATTAGTATTTCATTTTTTAAAGTTTTACTAACTGTTTGCATGGATGATGTAGGGGTCACTAACAATTACTTGTGTTACCCGTAATTGATAACACTGATGTGTGGTTTTGTTCACTGCATAAGAAGCCACCCACATAACTCAAGCAAATAGTTAACAGGTAATTACATCATTAACTTACTTGCCTATAATACTTAAATGTCTACTAACAAGTTTTTTTTCTTGCTAATTAGGGCATAATGTGGATAAAGCGTACTTAGAGGTCAACACAGTGCAAATTGTTAAAAGCTGACATGGTTGAACCTACAGGTTTGTAATTTTTTGTCTTCCTCTCTTCATTGTTTGTCAAAAATAGAGTGTATGAGTGCGCCTTTATGTAATGGATGACTACCATTATAAGACCTGGCATTAACGGAAGTTGGGAGCATTTAACAATATTTAAATTATTGTTTATAATAAACTCTATGTACTTTAACACTAATTTAAACTTATTTTGTATTGCAATATTTTATGGATGCTCAACCATTAAATCTGGAAACAATGGACTATGTGAGAAATGTTTGAGCCACATACTTCATTAGGTTCTACAACTCTAGTATAGTTAATGAATAGTATATAGGTTTAATTAATATAACATGCTTCTAATGTATAGAAAATTAGCTAAATAGATAGGTGTAGATAGGAATATATATATATATATATATATATATATATATATATATATTTTTTTGTATATAAATATTTTATATATATATATATATATATATATATATATATATATATATATTTTTTTTTTTTTTAAAAAGATGTATTTTTTTTTATATGATATTTTTTTGTATATGTTTGATATTTTATATATATATATTATTTTTATTATG
>Ga0123342_1005399_pt1 | contig 18534 bp, 7 predicted proteins | sample Turbeawhitnodule_FD_89960 | JGI IMG/M metagenome (GOLD analysis project Ga0123342, IMG submission 89960) | Root nodule microbial communities of legume samples collected from Mexico - Turtle bean Mexico white nodule | ecosystem: Host-associated > Plants > Roots > Nodule | place: Mexico: Nepantla...
CCAGACAAAAAAAAAACATACAAATTTAAGAATAGTTGTTACCTCAAGCAATATCCGTTCGGCAAATTCTGCAGCCCGTGCTTTGACTGTTGATGATAATGCATGATGGATTGCCAGCGATAGTAGACGCGCAGCTTCCTGGATACTTGTGTCATCATTTTTATCAGGAAGCAAATGATTTCTGCAGAGTGGTTCAGGTGAAACGCCAAGCCAATGCATTCTCTCCGTCCAATAAAACTGATCTAGCATGAAAGGGCATACTACCTGCAAGTTGGTTCCACCATATCAACCACATCTGACCATAAATTACCATTATACATCAGCTTCAAGAGAGTTTTGCTGAGTTGGGAAGTAGTTTAATCTAGCATGGTCTTAATAATGCCTTTTATGGTTTTTATAATGCTGAATTAAAAAAAATAAATTTAAAAAATTTAAATTTTTTTGAATTTAAAATATTTTTAAATTTAAAAACCTTTGAATTTAATTTTTTTAAAATTTAAAAACTTTTGAATTTAAAAATAGTCATCTTATGATTTTGAGATATAAAATTAAGTTTAAACGTATATCTCCGCGCGCCGAATAAATTGATTTGTTATCTTGTGACTTCTTCATTCAATCTTTTCATTGGCAATGAGTTATTACAATCAGCAGCAGCAGCAACCACGAGTTCCACAGGTTCCTTCTAATCCCTTCCTTTCATTCATTCTCACTTTCTTTCACATTCTCATTCTAATTCACATCCTTAGCTTTTCCGCCGGAGGGATACGGAAAGGAATCATATCCACCGCAAGGCTATCCTCCACCGCCCTACCCCGTCGGCTATCCTCCGCCTCCGCCTCACCATCAACAAAATTTACAGGTTCTGGTTGTTTGGAAAGATGGTGTGTCTCTCTATCTTGCATTGTTCTTGTACGCTGATATTACTTTTTTTGAAATTTATGAATTATACCGTTTGGCTACTCTCTGTGGCTGCTACCTATTGGATGCCTACTTCTTAGATGAAATTTGTTTTGCACAAACTGAACAAATAACATTAATTCAATAATCAAATTTGTGATTTCTTTCTTTTTTTTTACTTTAATTTACCCGTTCTTTACTATCTTTGAAGAAAGAGTAAAGTAAAGAAAAGAATGAAACACAAATTTAATTGAATTGAATGTTCAAGAGTTGAGTTTCTGCAAAAACAAACATCATCTCAAATGCAGACATACAATTGATAGCTGCAACAGAGTGCAGCCAAACTGTACTATTCATAAATTTCAAATAATCAACATCACCATTCAGTAACATTTTTTATTTTTATAATTATTGTTATATATATATATTTGTATTTATTAAAATTAACTATGAAAATATAACATGGTTGTTTGTTGTAAAGGCATTTGAGAGAAAATAAGAAATTAATTTATTGGTGTGAAGAGATATATCCTAATTCTTCTTTTTCTTTCTCATTCATTCATTCAATCATCTCATTCCCAAATGAGTTATTACAATCAGCACCAGCAACCACCGGTCGGAGTTCTTCCTTCTAATTCCTTCCTTTTATTCATTCTCACTTTCTTTCATATTCTTATTTTAATTCCCAAAATCTTTTCAAATTCGAATAGGGGAGGAACAAGGTGCATACGAAGCAAGTGCTTGAATTGGGAAACAAGTCATCTTCAAGAAAAAAATGGGGGACAGAAGAAGAAAGAGAAAACCTTAACATTCTTCTTGCAACATTATTAAAGAACAGTGTCATCTTCAAAAAATGGGGCTGAGAGTGAAAGAAGAAACTAGGATTTGGAAGAGAAGAGGAAAATTGGGTTTTGGAAGATGTATTGTACAAAAAATTAGGTAGAATTTTTAAAAGCTAAATCGGTATTCAACTTCACACAATTGCTTTTTTAATTAATTTATTGATCTATGTTCTTATAATTTAAATGGATATATTAATAAAGTTGACTTTTTATCTGTGTACAGTACAAGGCAGAAAGACAAAAACACACTTGAAATCAATTGGATGATGATTGAATTTTCAGTTCAACATTCAACAATAATAAAATTATAGAGTAAGTTATCTTTTTCTTGTAAAAAGATATGTTTTTTTTGGTTAAATATATTTAACAAGTGAACATTATTTGAATGATTTTATTTAAATTATGTAATATGCTATACATCATTAACTAATAATATTAAAATATTATCAATATATAAGATAAATAATAAAAAAAAGTACTCATACTAATATATAGGTGATTTTTTATTTATTTAATTCAATAAATTCATATTAAAAAAGAAAACATACTAGCCGTGCATGTGGAGCGGTGCTTGTATATATAAACTAACGTGGTCATGCATTTTATTAAACAATAACAATAATAATAAATATTCATTTTTTATGTTTTTTTCATGTTTAGTTTTTTAACAGATGCATAGACTATATTAATAATTATTTGTTGTGAAAAAACAACTCGAAAACTTTCAAATTTAGGGTTTAGGGTATGCAATTTTACCTTTTCAGCAGCATTAAATTGCCTTGTTGATATTATTTGAAAAAAAAGTTTTTAAATTAGGTGATATTCTTCTCAAAAGTTAATTCTTATTGGATTTAGAATTTAATTTCCAAATACAATTTATAAATTACTTTAAAAATAAATACAAATTTACAATATTTAAAAAAATCAAAGTTACTAATATATTAAATTATATATTTAAATTATTATTTTTAATCTAGACATTTTTTAAAGTAAACAAATAGAAATTTTGACTAAAAAATAAGATTATTTCTTCATCCATCTCATATAAAACGGGAAAATACATTTTTATTTATGTCACTCTATAAATTTATAAAATATGGAAACAATTTTTAAAAAATTATATATTTAATATTACATCACCCATAAATTAATCTTAAATTTAAAAATAGTTTACAGATTATATAATCTGAAATATATTTTAAAAAAAATAATATTTTGATTCTAAATTACGTAATCCATAAGCTACTCTCAAATTAAGAATAGACTTTAAGATTATATAATAAAAAAACTAATAACGCATATGGAAAAAAACTTTCAGATTACATAATCGATAAACTAATCTTATATTAGAATATATTTTTAAATTATATAATCCAAAAAATAATCACGCATTTAAAAAAAAAATTCGAATTACATAATCCAGGAAACTAATTATAAATTTGAAAAAAAACTTTCTGGAATATTATAGAATGACATTTTTGAAATATAAAAATTTATGGAGTTAATATGGAGGAGGTGCATAAAGAAGCAGTAAAAAAATAAATAGAACAAAAGACAATGGGCTTAAAAAGAAAGCCCATTCACAATGCGCAAAGCCCAACCCGAAACGAGGAGGTAAATACCGAGTCTATCATATGATACTTCATCACAAAACCAAAACCCTACAACGAGAAGTTGCAACAGCGAGGGTTAAGCGAAGAGAACACAAGAACTTCAAAATGCCAAAATCGAAGAGAAATAGACAAGGTATGCGCGTTTCGTTACTCTCATTCTTCATTTTCTATTTATAACTTTGATGTTTTCATGCGTTTGCGTTGATCGAAATTGGAAGCGAAGACGATGGTTTTGTTGATTTTTCTGAAAAAACGCAGTTACGCTATCGAAGACGAAGAAGAAGGGAAGGGGTCATAAAGAGACCATAGTGAACGGAATAAAGGAGGCGGTAGAAAAGTATCCGTGTGTATACGTGTTTTCGTTCGAGAACATGCGGAATCAGAAATTGAAGGAGTTCAGGGAACAACTGAAATCGAGTAGCAGATTCTTTCTCGGCTCAAACAAGGTAATGCAAGTTGCTTTAGGTCGTTCCGCCGCCGATGAGATCAGTTCCGGCATTCATAAGGTTTCAAAGGTTGTATTCCCACTCCTTTCTGTCAAGTATCAATTTATTTTTATTTTTATTCATTAAATTATATACGTTTTGTTCTTATAGCTATTGCGAGGAGATGCTGGCATGTTTCTTACGAATTTGTCTAAGGAAGAAGTTGAAAGGTTAGTTGGCAACACTGAAAATAAAATGCTATGTATTATCTTTTTATGTTATCAATGTATGTATCTGTTTTCTTTTCCTTCTCCGTTAAGCAATTTAATGTATTAAGACTAAACGTGTAGGTATGTGTAGTAAGGAGCAAATTTATGAGTGGTGTGTGTAGGCCATGTCTTTTCGTTTCGTGATTTTCCAACTTTGCGTCATTCTAGGTGTCCCGTTTTCTTTGTCACTCAGATTTGAGTTTTGTTGTTTCATTTGCAGGCTGTTTAAAGAATTTAAAGAGTATGACTTTGCAAGAACGGGAAGCCTTGCCACGGAAAAGGTGTTTAGTTTAAGTCTATTTCTTTTTTAACTTCTGACTATTTCATGCAAGGGCTGTGTGGTGGAAATTATGGAGTGATTTCGGTCATGAACCAGAATTCTCCTCATAGACCATTTGTCTTTCATAACAGTTAGATAATCCGTTCAATTCTAATTTACGAATTCACACTTTCACTGTATGAGTGTTGTAGGTGGATCTCAAAGAGGGTCCCTTGGAGCAGTTTACGCATGAGATGGAACCTTTTCTCCGGAAGCAAGGCATGCCTGTTCGGTTAAATAAAGGTACTTTATTGCAATGTTTTGTAACTTCGGTATAAATGCACCTGGGCAGTGGACATGCTTAATTGGTTTTTCCATTATTTACAGGAGTTGTGGAGCTTGTTTCCGATTTTGTTGTTTGTGAGGAAGGAAAGCCCTTGTCACCTGAAGCTTCTCGTATACTGGTTAGTGATATTTTACTGTTTCTTGAATCATTCATGCCACGTATTGTAACATTTTTATGATAGTTGGAAGGCCTTTTTGATGGCAACAACTTTTTCCCCCTTGTGTCTTCATTCCTCAATTTTTTGTGGGGAGTAACACTGCCATCTTTGTTGAGAAAATATTGTGTGTATGAAATTGATGCTTGCGATTATTTTGCCAATTTAAATTCCCCACACACTTTCCCGATTTTTGCCCCTAGTAGTCAATTACTTGGGTTAGTGATAGGCATTCATGTCGTCCTCAATTATATTATTCCTGTCATTTAACAAGTACTCTGCGTGTTGGTAACTGTAATGATGGTATGCAATTGTTAGTGCTCTGTAAGATTGCGAAACTGACATAGCAATTACTCTTAATTGCAGCGTTTAATGGGAATCAAGATGGCTACATTTCGACTTAACCTAATTTGCAGGTGGAGTCCCGATGAGTTTGAACTATACATCGATGGACCTGATGAATCAGATGTTGAATGCTCATAGTACCTCTCTTCATGAAGCAATCCCTCTAAAAAAAGTTTGAACATTACGAGATATGACGCAAATGTGATTTTGCAGCTACAGTGTTGTAGCGATTATTGGTTAATGTATTTTAAGATGAGTTGATTTTTGGGAATGTTAGAAATTCTGTGAACTAGGCTGAGTGGTTAACTGGGAAGTGGTGTTTAGCTGTTTTTTGTAACTTGATGAAAAAAATCAAAAGTACTTTGATGCAGTTTTGATAGATTCAGATGTTTGTCTGCTGATATAAATTATATCAATTTTGAATTAGATTACTAGTATATCCCTTGGAGGGAGATCACTCCCGAAATTTCATATTCAAGTCAATCGGGAAAATTATCCTGTTACTAGTTTTGCCAAGTTTTGTCCAAACTTGGAGAGAATACAATGATGCTTTTTTAAATGTCATCATTCCTCTAATTCATGTGCCTTAAATGAGATTTAAACTCCTGATCTTATTCTAGACTGATCTTTGAATCAAACTTTATTACTGAACTTTATCTCTGGAACCAAGAGTTCATTAGCAGGTTAGAGAAAATCAAATTTAGACACATGTACAGTGTCTGTGTCATAAGACTCGTTATAGTTGCCAAACACGGTCTTGTCTCATAGCAAGAGCAGTTTTAAAGAGACTGGACAACCTTCGTGGCACTCAAATTGGCCACAGTTTAGGTTAACTGAACAAGTTGAATGCGATGTTCATTCCAGCACGAACTATCATTGGTAGTTTTTGTTTCTGTTAAATGGAAGAAAACAGCATAAATTAACGCCTATGGAATCGGGACGCGATAGGATAGGAAGATGCAACAAGTTTTTTTTAAAATTTAGGGTGGGATAGCTCATGGATAAATTTACTATTCAATATGCTATCAATCTCACCTTTAAATTTTTTTTATAAAGTTAAGATAGATTTATTATTCAATTATGCTATCAAAATTATTTAAAACATATTATAGCAAGAGTTTTTAAACTTATCCGCAGAATTTCACATATGGCAAATGCTCCTTGCACCCAATCATTTTTAACCTGCACCCAACATATTTTTTTAATTTCCAAAAATGCCCTTAATTCTGGAAATAAAAATCCAGAATTGAAAATAATATATTCCGGAAAAATAAATCCGGAATTAATTATTGAGTTTCGGAAATAAAAATCCGGAAACCAAAATTAAAATTCTTTTTCGGACAAAAAAATCCGGAATTGAAAAATAATACATTCCAAAAAAAAAATCTGGAAAAGAAATAATTGTGTTTCGGAAATAAAAATCCGAAAACAAAAATAAAAAATCAATTCCGAATAAAAAAATCCGTAATACAAAATTTTCGTTCTGAAAAAAAATATCCAGAACACATATTTTGGAAATTTTTTTTAGGACAGTTTCGTCTTTTCCGCTAAGATCGGGTGCAGTGATATGGTGCAGGAAGCAATTGCCTTCACATATTTAAGGGTTTTTTATACTTCTATCTTTTTCATGTTCATGTACTTCATGATGCAGAGTAATTTAGACTGACATATGCTCTAAGGAGTGCGGTTTATTATTAATTTTACTTTTCGTGTTCAAATTTGATTGGTATAAATATGCCTTTAAAACTACTCACGGTAACAATTTTGACATGTTCAATTAATTAAAAATAATTGATACGATTATTTTAAAAGTAATTATTATAAAAATAATAAATTTATTATATATAATAATTTGTGATTAAATATCAATATATTTTTTATACTTTTTTTGTGATACTTTGATATTGGTAAAAATTACTCATATTAGCTATACGGACTAATAATGTTGATCACATATAAGGTGATCTTCTTCTTCAAACTATATTTTAAATGCATATGTTGTTTTCTCTGAAATTATTAAGGGCAGAATAACCTTTTCAATAAAATTATATTTTTAAAATTTAAACTGAAAATCATTGGATAACTTTGTGTCCCACCTTATTGATAGGTTGAGTTTCGTGAATAAAAAAATGTATATTCGTTTAAATATATTTATTCAACTTTGTAAGCAAGTCCTTATTATTCCGTAATTTATTGTTTTAAAACTTTTATCAGTTCTTACATATAATATTCGGCGCTCTAAGTAAACACGAGAAAAATCAAGTTTAGCCAAATATATTATATATTGTACTACCCACATTTATATAGGAATATTACAAAAGATATTGGAGCTTTAGTACTTATACTAAAAACAGGATAGGTAGAAACACCAAAACAAAAATCAAATGGTTTATTGGTAGTAATATAAAATCAATACTATTTATTATATTGTAATAATTTAAAGCTAATAATAAAAAAATAAAGTACATGGTAGAAATCGGCTGGAATATAAACAGTAAATATTGGTATTATAACTTGAAAATAGTGAATAATAGACAGCATGAGATTTTATTACACGATAAACACTAAAATATAAGTAATAAAAACGAGATTATAGAATCCACACTCAGTGCCTCTATTTCTTTTTTAATAAAATAAAATTAATAAAAGTGGTTCATCTATGTATTTTCTTAAAAATTGAAATTAATAATAGTTGTTACATAAAGAAACAGTAAATTGATTTATAATATAATGCGTTATTGAAAAATGCAAGCAATTTGTAGTATTGTGTGGTTAAAATGTGTATAATTGTTTTTAACATTTGAATAATTTATTTTCATTATTTTTGAATTTTAAAGTATAACTAACGACAAACCAAGAATATAAGATGTAAATGTACACTATTTTAATATATTGTTGTAGATTTAATAACAGTAACAGGATTACTGGCATAAGTAGTTAGCAGAAAGGAAAGGAAAGTAAAGTTAGAAACTCACGATGCATTAAGACTTGCTTCTCTGTTATACACATGCTATTCCAACGGCCGAAGAGATTTCGGACTCCAGAACTGTGAGGGCGAAAAAAGGATACACAAGTTTTGATCATCAACACGTGCAATCACTTCTTATACATTAATTCCATACAGAACAAAAGGTATTCTAAAACAGAATATGAAGTTGTTCTATTCGGGTACAAAATGAACAAAATTTTACAACACTTCTTCTTATGAAGGGTTGTGGCACAAACCTAAAGACTTGGAAACCCAGCTGTAAAAGCAGTGCAGTGCGGTTAATAAAACCTGTTAAGAGATCATTCCCTTTTATCCTCCTCTTCTGACTCGTCTTCTTGATCAAAGGATCCATCAGTTCCTACATTTTTCTCTTGCCGAGCTAAACTTATTTCACTTTGACCTTCCTGCTTTTCCTTAGTGAGAGACTGGGCTTCTTCGTCATCAGAATCTTCTCCCACTTTCTCCGAATAAGCATACCTATACATAGATTGCAGAGACAAATCAGACATAAGAAGCCAGACCCATCCCTAACCTAAGCCATTTGAATCAGACACTACAAGATGAAATAACATGATCATTTTGTTTTTTCACAGCTACAACAACACTAGCATGACATAAATATAAATGAATGATCCTTAATGGATGAAGCTAGCGCAAAGTTCAACTGGTAGCCGGATGCCCAGACGCATCCCATATTACTGATAAACCATAATATGCCTAAATCATCCAACCCCAAAGAATAACAGGTAAATTTTGCACACGAGATTGCTCTGTCTGTGGACAATAAAGGTTTCCTTTCAAGACAAGGCAATCTCATCAGAGGAACCATAAATTTCAAAAGCTTGTAGCCTAATTGTTGTTGAGATTCATTTAATGAATCACTTTGAAATAGAAATATAACCAATGATAAATATGGGGAAGGAAATGACATGTTTCAACAACAACAACAAAAACCTTATATCACTAGGTATTCACCTTTGAGAACTTTGGGACGGGCCCCAGAGATAGCATATAACACAGAGTAATGCAAATGTTATAACGTCCCAGAATGCAGTGATGATCCAAGCACTCTGCCAGCGCTCATTGAAAGGATCTGTAGCTTTGAAGTATACCTGTAAAAAGAAAATGGTAGTGTGATTGCAATCCAGATAACAGATTGAAGACGGAAGCAATATGACAGTAAAATTCCATGATAAAACAACATTTCAGAAATTTATAGTTAAACAGTGATAAGAAATTTCTACAACAATTAAATGCAAGCCAAATATAATTAAAACCAGTGTTAGATACACCCCTACAATATTCCTTTAAATATATTTGGAAGGCAATGAATGAATCCACTGAATTTGTACAGCATTTAACCAATTTTCCTTCTAGAAAGCACTGCTCTGGTGGTCTCCTCTGATGAGACATTTTCCTCTTGTTCAGTTAGTTGAAAGAGTGATTGCGGAGTTTTATCTCTGATGAGTGGGAGATTCTCTGACACTGATTCTCACGCTGCTGCTTCTCTACTAATAGTTGGTTTTTGTGATATTTCAACCACAAAATAGCAAGCCTTATCCCATTAAATGGAAGGTCCTATTTGCATGGATCAATGTCATGGCGCTTTTCATATAACTAGTCCAAATTCTTTATAATTGTTTCTCCTAAGTTCTTTTAGGCCTTCCCCTCTCCTTTCTTTAGTCATACTAATCTTCTATTTGATCAACTCTCTCTAAAGCGTCTCTTGGTCTTCTGTTCAGTGACTTTCACATGACCAAACCTCTATTAATCTCCTTGATATTCGTCCAGAAAAATGGTCAAATAACAGGTGTTACTTAACAACTGAGAACTTGCTTGATTCTCAAATGCCAAAAATTCCAAACAATCCCCTTTCCATTGCATACTCCTATTTATCTATCAACTAAACCTTCTATCTAACCAACTGTTCCTAACCACTTTGACTCCCTTTCATTCTTCGCAGCAAATACTGTTTCCCTTCTGTACAACAAGATCAGTGATATCTAAAGAACTTGAGGCACTACCTATATGCTTCATTGGGGTATAGTAGGTTGTCAGCTTAATACCTTGCAAGTACCGAGGCAGGAATCCTCTTAATGGTGCTTTATAAATTCTCCCACATCTGGATAGTATAGAATTGCATATAGGGTGGGTGAAGTACCTGTCTTTTCGCTTCCAGGAAAACAATGACACAGCTTCCACAGTTTGAATCAGTGGGAATGAAATTAAAAGGGATAGAATACAAAAAAGAAAGCTTGAAAAGGGCTAGTAAATTAAAGCCAGGACCAGGATTCTTGTTCTTCACTTTTTTTGCAAAAATGCAGTATCAAACATTGAAATTTGAATAGCAGTACTTTTTTTTTAAATAGAACATCAATTTCAGTTATTCGTTACAAGAAGTGCATGTAAATTTTGTGCAAGAAAAAAATAAATTGATTATAAGCCTCACCTCGAATCCTATCCAAGCAACTGAGGAGATCACTGTTACTGCCAATGCATTTGAGAATTTCCGGTATATATCCAACTTAACAGAACTTCGTTTTGCCTGACAACCACACAAACACAACTCAAACATATTGAACAAGCAAGTTTACAAGAGATTGACAATAAACAAATTTAGAGGTATGGTGCCCCAAAATAACAGCAATTGCAGGAAAAGATACCTGTAACTGCTCCAGTGTTTTTGAAAGAGATGTAAAAATCCATAATATCAAAAATGCATCTAAGAAAGCATCAGGAATAACAAGAAGAAGCCTTGCCCTGCCTGATACATCATTGATGGTCCCCACATATTCAGTAATATTCAGCAACTCCGATGCTAGAAAGTAAGTTATTCCAAGTAAAAGAACCTTTGATGTCAGACCACCAAGAGTGGGTCGCACAACACCATAACCCATGGAAACAGAGAGAATGAGAAGCCGTGATAGTGTTTTTCTTATAGCCCCGACAGTGACAACCCATGTTGTGAGCACAATAGGTCTCATTCCAGTATTGTTGAAATTGACATACTCAAAATACCAGAGAATCATCTCAAACAATCCAAGAGCAATGACAGCTGTGATACAGTGCTGAAGCTGAAGTACATCATCCCAAAATCTCACATACTGAAAAAACCAAATGATGCTAAGACAGACATAAGCCAGTGCCATAAATACATAAAACTTCTTTAATGGGGCCATCCTACCAGGCAAATACCCATCAGGGTTTTTCCATATTGTCTTCCCACTCATTACCATGTCCTTGAGTTTGGGGTCACAAGCTACAAAAAACAAATTATACATTCCAGTCTTTTTTATGGAAACTTTCTGAGAGTTTAGACTTGAAATTACGGATTTGCCTTTGAATTGTACATCTAAAACAACTGGCCAATTAATATCTGTTGCAGAAGGCCTCCTAATAATCTCTCCTTGCTTACAAACACCCATCTTAGCTAAATCAGGAGTGCAGCAGATTGCCCGTTGTCCTCCATAAGCAGAACCACCTATATCATTTCGATCAGCAGCCTCGAAAATTATGATGTGCACTGGCACAGAACCTCGTGCCTTGGCTGCAGCTTTGGGTCTCCTAAACGTTATGTTCTCAAATCTATCCCCCAATCAAAAGGTCAGTTGTGCACTCAAAGATTATGCAAGAGATATAAATTATTAATTTCATATGCATATTCTAAAATTTCAAAAAGCACAGCATTAAAGATACATATTTTTCATGCTTCAAGTTGGGGTTTCCTCATTCATATCTTCCCTGCTTATTAGTTTGATGGTTCATAAAGATCATCAGTATTTTGAGGAAGAGACATATATCATTAATTTCATATACAAATTCTAGTATTAAGATACGTATGGCTCATGCTTCAGGTCGAGGTTACCTCATTTATGCATATGTTGCCCGCTTATTATTAGTTTGTTGGCTCATAAAGATCACAGCAGTATTTTGAGGTCGAGATATAAATTATTAACTTCATATGCCAATTCTAAAGTTTCAAAGACCAGCACTAAAGATGCATATTCCTCAATACTTTCTTGATGAGTGCTAACAACACACTTTCTACTATTGTTAAAATTGATTGAAAACTACTAAGAATAGGTAAAACTCATTAAATAAGTGAAACGCACAAAACTTTGCGTTATCCAATAAATTTCACCCAATAATAGTGTAAGATAGCGAATTGCTAGCATTTCTCTAGTCTCTTGGAAGATTTCGCAGCAGCATCTCGAATCATTCTTTGAGGAAACTAATATAAAAATTTAACCTAATAAAGAGTTTATATTTTATCTTAGCTGCAGCATTCATAAATAATACATATATTATTCAAACTTCTAACAGATTAATTAATCAGTCCAGGCTCCGGAGGATGAAAAGGACAGTAAGACTAATTTCGCTTAGCTCTCAATTTCTACTCCATCAATTAGTGTAGTTCAGCTCCCCCTATTATACATAAACCATTGAGTCCACATTTTCCTCCAACTCGTTAGGAATTCACGAATCCACACAAATCAGGTATAAGTAGACCACAGATTTCACTTTAAGTCCCTCGCAGTACCAGACTCAGTCAAAATCAAGCATGTAAAGAGTTTTTCCACGAATCAACCAATCTCGCAGCTGAAATCGCGACAGAGAGAGAGAGATTACCGGATGTAAGAGCGGCCGTCATGGATGGAACTGCCTTGGGAAGCGGCGGCGACGATGGCTTCGCTACCACCGGCGAGGAGGTAGGCATTGCCGAGTTCTTGGAATGGTTCATGATCGTAGATGTGGATGGATGCGAAGGTGGTGACTGCGATGGAAGAGAGTAATATATATACGAGTGAGGATGCGAAACACACGGATCTCGATCTTCCTCTCGCAAACGCTGAATCCATGCCGATTCACACTCTCACTCACTCAGATTGGATCGCCGAAAAGAATGCGCAGAGAGAGAGAGAGAAGGAGACATGTCGATATGATATCGTTGCAACGTCACTCTCCCTGGGAGGGACGAGAGTAGACGCTAGCTTCACGCGCGGATTATCCATGTCATCACCCTTTTACTCCTCTCATTAATGCTTCGTAATAAAAATAAAATAAAGGTGTAAAATTAAATAGTTTTGTATTTATTTAATTGAAAAAATAAATAAATTTTGGTGCATAAAAAAGGTTGAAAAATAAAATTGGTGATTTATTTATGTGATGTAAATTTTTTAATCACTTTCCGTTCTATTCGTTTTAATCTTATACTTTAATAGTATAAATATCTATATTATTATTTTCTTAAAGAGAGAACACAAATATAATCAGTTTTAAAACTATATTTTTTCCTTTTTTCTTACAAAAAAATAGTAAACATTGGATTTTTGTATATAGATTTATTTATTATATCATATTAAGTTATCCAATAACTAGTTAAATTTTAAATAGTATTCATTTTATTTTTATATGTGATGAATAATGTGGGCAATGAAAAACATGAAAGGCAAAAATGAGAATTGTGAATGGTCTAATTTAACATCATCTAAGAGGTAGGAATTATTGGTAATTTGATTTTAAGAAATTAGAAGCTATATATTTAAAAAATGAATTCGGGTCGGAGTTCGATTTATTACAATCTATAGTTCAATAGAGATATATATTAAATATTTTTATTTTCTGGTGACTATTTAAATAAATTATACAGTATATAATAAAATTGTTACTAGACAAAAAATTGTACAGTCTATAAATTTGTGTAGCTAAATTCTGAATAATTTACAAAATTTATAAATAAGTTAATTTAATTATACAGTTTCTATTTCATCTCTCTTTGTTTTTTATCAAATCACTAACACTAGAATATTTGTATTTTTTTAAATGAATAATAAAAGGATATTAAATAGACTTTAAATTTACTGAATCTTTTTATGAGCAAAAATCATAAAATATTAAAGCAGAATTTGCAGGCTTATTAAGAATCATGGAAGTCGAATAAAGAAAGTGCAGAGTTCAGAAATGAAAATCTGAATGATCCCTGATCTGTCTTAGAAGAACGAGTCCAAGCCCTATCTCAGTGGTGGGTATGAAGTTGTTGACGTTATCCACCAATGTATCCTCTTCTGGGAATCTCTCCTTTGGTTGCTTTTCACTTCTATACAAACTCAGAAGCTGCTTTTCAAACCTCTCCAATGGTGTCATCTCCCTGTACACCACCTCGGACCGTTTCCTTGTAGGGATGTTCCCAAAATCTGAAATATTCACTTTATAGTTGTAGCTCAATAATATACATATATATGATAAGAAAAATGTTAATTTGACTACCGTAAATTGAAAATTACTAGATATAAAAGACATCATTTTTGTTTCAACTAGATAATATCGTTATGGTCAATCATCATATTCGAGGTATTGTTTATTTTGAAAGTCGGTTTTGTCTTTAAAAGGCGTCCGACGGATTGAGAGGAGATGGAGTGTATAAACTGTCATTGACCTCGACTCCGAAGCGATGTAAGACTATATTGGCGATACCAGAGTCCTACAGTCGAGGTCTAAGAAAAGTTAATTCTCCCTAGTTGAGGAACTTGAGACACATTTTCGTTCTCATAGACGACGGTTTGATACACATTTTCGTTCTCATAGATGGTGTCACTATCTCGAGCTCAAAGTGGGCAATACTTCATATACGATAATTGACATTAGCGATGTTATCTCTCATATTTGAGGTCGGAAGAGTTGTTCCGGTACCACCAATATAGTCTCATATTGCTCAGAAGTCAAGACCAAAGATAGTTAATACACTCCCTACCCCTCAATCTGTCGAAACATCTTTTAAAGATAAAACCGTGACGGAACACCAACGTCCAAAACAGACAATACTTAAAATACGATGATTGACCCTACTATCTATCACACTTAAAGGTTGAAATAATTTCAAAATTAATCTATTTTAGTAAAAAATTGTTTTTCTTTTCGGTTTGTGCATGATTGTCAATATGTCCACACTATACGATAAATGAGATAAAAAGGGATACCTTGTTCTGATACATAATGAAGATCTGGGCTTGATTCATTGCTGCTTCCATTATGTTCTGAAAGTTGGTCTTCAACATTGAGATGAAGTTCGCCATAGTACTTGTGGTGTTTGGGGAGATAATTCTGAAGGTGCCCTTTCAACTTGTATCGTGATCCACAAGCGTTGCACAACACAGGTTTCTCAGCTGGTCCATTACGCCAAAGTGGTGTACCTTTTCAAATTATATTTGTTCTACTTGTAAGTAAGAACCATTCTACATGTTTTCTTTTTTAAATTTAAATAATATACATAGGTTAAATAGAAATGCACATCTACCAATTTAAGTAAATAAACTACTACTAACTTAAATTTATTCTGAAGGAATTTATGCATATTAAGAGTACGAATAAAGGAAAGTTGAGAAAAAAAAAAGTTTTATATGTAAAATTCAAAACAATTAAAACGGATATTTATAAAAATGTCAAAGGAGAGAAAATTTTGGAATAATTAATAATTTTAAAATATATAAACAAGTTTATTGAGAATGTTAACCTCAAATTTATTGACAATGTCATGAACAAGTTGAAGTGCTAAATCTGAGGTGTGATTGTGTGTGTATATATAATGTTTTCATATTTTAAATTAAAATATAGTGAATCAATGACGTTAGAGTTTGTAACTTTACAACTTGTGTTTAATTTAGTCAAGTCAAAGTGATGGAGATAATTTATATTTTAAAACAGCATATGTAATTTATTTACACACACAAAAAATACAAGAAAATCCGATTCAGTTAATATTTTCTTTTAAGTTATAATGAATAATTAATTATATTATTTATGAATGGAAGAATATTATTAATAATTTTTATCAACCTTTTACATCCAAATATTAATATTTCTTAAATCGATCCTCTTGTGTCTACGTCTTTTATATACCTTTTTTTGTAAATTACTTTTTTTACTAATATTTTTATTTTCCTCTATTTATTATTTTAATGAAGAAATTGTATGGTTTATTCAACAACAATACATAAACACCTGCATTATCTGATTATATATATATATATATATTCTTATTATGCCTCTCTTAAAATATTTAGTAACATATATAGTAGTTTTCATATTTTTTAATGAAAAATAATATATGAACACTAATAAAAATATAAGAAAAATCCATAACCGCATAAAGAGATGACTTACAATTAACCCTGCAATGCGAACATGGACCTTTCTTCACCATCACTGACTGAAGAGTCTTTATTTCTCAACTAAAACAACACAGAAAAATAACTTAGTATGGGAAAATCTTCATGACCATTCAAAACAATTAATAAAAAAATAAATAAGAACAAAATTTTAAGTATTTATATTCAATTGAAATATGAACATTAAATAAAGAAAAGAAAACTTAAATCCATGTTTATAATTACATGAATATGTAAATTTTCAAAGCATTGTTGCAGGGCTTCTTCTTCTTCGCTCTGTTCGCTTAACAGAGAAGAAATTGAGAAAGAGAAAATAAGTATCTCAGAAAAAGAGAGAAATAAGTGAAAGTAGAATAAAAATAAATGTGTTTAATTTGGGACAGATAAAAAAGAAATATAAAAAATTAAAGTAATAAAAACTTTTATAATTGATTATGTGTATATGCCCAAAATATAATAGTAACGTTAGGTTTTATCATTAATTACATTTAGAAGTGTATTGAATTATGGGTTTCAACGGTGACAAGTTTTTCATCCTTTTCACACATTTTGCAATAGTCTGTCCCACATGAATTCTATTTACTTTTTAGCTTTTCATTTCCTCCTCAAGTAATTTATTTTTTTTCTATCTCAAAAACTTATATTCATTACTTTTTTTTCTTACTTTCATAAAAAAAAATTAACTATACGATTATTTTATTACTTTATTCATGTACGATTCTGTAATAAAGATGGAATTGAACAAAATATTAATTATAACCTCTAAAGAACTAGATTTGATGAATACAAAGGAAGAATGAAGATGATATCCTATCGAAGGAACCATATTTGTTTTAGAAGATATGATCTTCAGACACTTGAGTCAATTTGGATAACATTTAGACAAATAGAAGTAGGACGGTTAATAAATGTTCGTCGAGATGGACAAATATGTGTACGCATTTTTCTAGACAAATCGTTTACGGTAAAACCTACTGAAACACGTATGGATTTCGGGAAGAATTTCTTAAATATTGGATAATTGTTGTTAAACCTAAAAAAAATACTCTATGAAATGGGTGTGGAGTAAAAAAAATATAACAAGAAAGTTTATTTCATCGAAGATGCCGACTTCAATTATATAAATAATAACCAAAACAGAAGTAGGGTTGTAGAATGAAAACAGAAAAGACAATGATAGATTATTTTTTTTAACACACAATATTTTATTTTTTAATTAAAATAATAAAAAAAATATGATTAAACCTCGAACTCATTTAAATGTAAGAGATAACATACGAGGTCGTATTTTCGAATTCTAGAAGATAGTAGTCAACAATATAATACTAAAAAATAGGTTGTATTTTGTTTAAAGAGCATATTTGCATTTAAAAAAATATAATCCTCAATTTCATTAAATTAAAATATATTTGATATTTTTTTTATACTTATTTATCATTTATGTAATAATTAGTTGATACTTACGTAGTAATAATCTTTTTATTGATATTTGACATTATAATATATATATATATATATATATATATTAAGAAATATAAATATATGAAAAAATAAATGAATTATTTTACGTCTTCACATCTAATAAACCGTTTGATAAACTATTTTACCTTTAAAATTAAAAATTGATAACCACTTAGTTTTAAAAAAAAAATACTAAAATTCATTTAAAAAAACACAATTTTATTCATATTCAAAATTCATTATTTATATTTTTTTAGTTTTATATTAGTATGTTTTAATATAATTATGTTTATTGTATTAAAAAATTGAATTTGTTTAATATATTTTTTATTGTAATTAAATTAAAGAGATAAAAACTATATTACATGAAATTTTTAAAATTCTTTTACCATATTACACCATATTTGTAAATTGCATGAAATTTGTAAACTTAAATATTTTATACATTATATTTTTACTAGTTTTAATAAAAGTAAAATCAATCCATTAAAATAATTTTTAAATTTAATATTATTTTTATTTTAGTTTTAAGTTTAAGTAATTATAAAATGATAAAATAACTAAAATAAAATAATAAATAAATAAGATAAAAAAGATAATTATAATAGAAAATCCTTTATATAGGCATAGATTATAAATTTTTACATAAAAGTATATAAGATATACAAGTATAAAATATAATCTTTATAAAAGATATAATCTTTTATAAAAGATATAATCTTTGATATATATATATATATATATATATATATATATATATATATATATA
>Ga0123342_1005400_pt1 | contig 18532 bp, 6 predicted proteins | sample Turbeawhitnodule_FD_89960 | JGI IMG/M metagenome (GOLD analysis project Ga0123342, IMG submission 89960) | Root nodule microbial communities of legume samples collected from Mexico - Turtle bean Mexico white nodule | ecosystem: Host-associated > Plants > Roots > Nodule | place: Mexico: Nepantla...
CCATTTTAGAAACTAAAAAAAAATTGGTTTCTAAATTAGTTTCTATTATTTTCTATTATTGTTAAATAGTTTCTAAATTGGTATCTAATTAGCAACTAAGGTTTTAGATACCAATTATTTAGTCTCTAAATTTAGATACCGATTTTTTTTATGTTCTAAAAGATATATAAAGTATCAATCACCTATAAAAAGTAGGGTGTTAATGCAGACTGATTTTCCTAACCCGCCCTGCATAAGGGGCGGCCCGTCCCACTTATTTATTTTTTTAATAAATATTTTTTATGCGGGCTGGTCTGCATGCCTATGGCTAACCCTTATGGGGGTGGGTTAGAAAAATCAGCCCACAAATTTTATGCGGAACGGGCCAATCCGGCCCGCTTTTTGTGGGCCAAGTATGGGACGGGCCTATGCAGGGGACCAGTCCACATTGCCACCCCTACTTCTTACGGGATTTCCAAAAGTGGCTACGAGCCAAAAAATAGGATACTTTGTTGTATTTTATTATAGTGTTTGCTAGTGGAACTCAATTAGCTGATTGACAACTAGACATAGTCTGTGTTATCAAATGAACTAGTATAAAAACATCTTGAGTAATTTCTTCTCTTCTTTACCTTGTTACATTGCATGTTATAATTCTGATACTAACTTAAGAAGGTGAAGTTTTCAAACTTAGTTTTTGAAAATCTTTATGAGTTTGTTTAACTAGTATAAACTTATCGTCTGACTACACATCATCTGACTTGCAAAAAACTGCAGATAGTTTCTGAACCACAATTCAATCATCACTTCTTGTATTTTACTTATTTTCCACGGTTAACATGTAAGGTCTATTAAATATCTCTACTCATAATAAACATGATAGTTCAACACCAAGGTCCTCAAAATTGCAAACATCTAAATCTTTCACAATCTCTTTTACAAGATGTGTCACACAACAATCTTACTCAGTAAGATTCACGACCTTACACACCACAAAAAAGATATTGACCTCATCATTGAGGCCTTCACCTCTTTCCAATATCACCATCTCTCTTCCTTGGAAACATATCACTTGAGGTTGGACAAACGTCCAAGTGATATTACTAGTGGCTCAAGCATTATATTTTGGACGTTAGAGTGTTGTATAAGTGGTGTTTATGTGTCACTACATGTGACGATTGGTGATGCATGTCATGGGAGTTCAAGAGTTAGTTGGACACTCAAGCATCCTAAGGTGATGCATTAGCCTTCTAGAACTTGTTGGATTTCTTCCAACAACGTGGTGGATACTTAAACATGACATTGATGAACGCTCAAAATAATAAGATGATCGTTGGAGCAAGGAACTCTCTAGAATGATATTGTTATAGAATTGTTTTTCACTCAAACAACATGAGTGTTGCTTAAGTGAATAGAGTCATGTTTTATTTGTCATGATGAAATCACTCAAAATTTATTACTAATTTGATATAATATAAATTGAGATTTAATTGTGTATGGTTTGGATAGATATATAAGTAATGTTAGATGGAGTACATTATATGCACATATCATATTCTCTTTTTAGGTGAGACTTTACATAAGTGGAGGATCCTTGATGATATCAAATGCTTTATGTCATCCTAACTTTGGAAAAACAGACCAACTAAAATCTAGTGACTTTAGAATATATAAGGTCTTAGTCTTTAATAAGACTTCTTTAACATAAATTTTAGAATTCTTTACAAGACACTTCATGTGTAATCATGATATGTGTAGCTTTTTTCCATTCATATAGATAATCATGATAAGAATAATTATGATTGATGATGATGATATACATTATCTTATGTTTAATTTAGTTAGCTTACTCTTTTATATATATGTTACTATTATACTCAATATGGAAGCATACTCTCTTGCGAATATGACGAAAGCAAACCAATTGATAAATAACGTATAATAAAATAATTATTTTATTACTATATAACTATCCTTATTAAAATGTGCGTTACACTATAAATTTTGGAGTAAAAATCAATATTAAATTTAATGTCGTCTTGTATGCTGTCAATATTTTATTAAAAAAATGTCGATCAGAATCATAGTAATTTATTTATTAAAATGAAATAAACTATTTATGTAATCATAATAAATATATATTTTACAATAAAGTGAAAAAAATATTCTTTTAATATATATATATATATATATATATATAATTATATGGAAAAATGTGTCATCTTCAGTATTAACTTATTATCAGTGGGCAAGAATGTAGAAATACTGAAACAAAATAATTAAAAAAATTGATAAAATTTATTTTATTTTCAAGTATAGTGTTGAGTCAAATCAAATTAAACGTAATTTTTTAATTTACATTCAAACTTAAAAAGTACTTTTAGGAGTTTCTGTTTTTCATACCAAAATGTGAATATAAAGCTAAATAAATTAATATCATCTAAACACTCATTGAAAGCTGAACTTCTTTTCCTATTTTAAATTGTCCATGTTTGAAAAAGGAGTTTCGTTTCACTTTAGCTAAAGCTTTTAGCTACACAACAATCTTTATCCATGAAAAAAGGAATTAAAAAATAAAAATCAATTTGAAGTACAATTTTCTTCTGCTAGTGTATTAGTCAAATGGGCTGTTACAAAATTATTATATATATATATATATATATATATATATATATATATATATATATATGTCCCGTGAATATAATCACGTTAGAGAAGTCAAATACACTTGAATATATGCCCAATCCTCACCCGTGACTTACGAAACTTAGTGCATTTTTGACTAATTATTAAGTATACTATGGATATATAATATATATACCAGTGAAGCTAAATTTTATCTTATTAAATAAATTTTGTCTTGTAATAGATAAAAATATTTTATAATATATAAATGATTATAAAGTTTATTTTATAAATCAATTTTACAAAATTGAGTTAAATTTAAAATTTATTTTTTAATATTTTTATAAAATTAATTATTATTAAAGTTCACATTATCTTAAAATTTATTAAGAATATATTTTAATGAGATAAATTGAATTCATGGTGTCATCAATTGTAAATCGTATTATTTCTACATTATTTACAAATTATTAAATCAGATTTATAAAATTGAATTAAAATTAAAATTCACTTTCTATTTTATATAATTACATAGAACGTGGTATTGTCAACGAGGAACAGCAATCAGAGAGTCTCGCTTACACTGAACAGAAACTGATTTGAAAAATTTTGTCATAAGAGAAGAATTTGATGACGGAAGTTTAATTTGAATTCTTTTGGGTGGCAAATGTTTCTGTTCAACAAATGGCCCACAAAGAACATACATAATATTAAAATATTTTTATTTTAATTTCAAAATAACAAAACCTCTGAATAATTGATAAAACTAGTTCTTTTGGCTGATATTTTGGAATTTAATTTGAGAAATTTTAATGAGGTTTTTAGTTGGAATAAACATTTATTTATAGGAAAATACAAAACATGATTAAGAAATTAGAAGGAAAAGTTTGGTTAATTTGTTGGTTGAAGTTGTTTTAACAAATTACATCAACTTCATCACTCACAATATTTTATTAATTTTTTTTTAATAATACTTTTTTTATGTGATGGTAAATGATTGTTGTTACTTGAGGTGTCAGCCTAGTTAAAATCTTAAGTTGCATAGTGATGTCTATCATGAAAGCTTTATTTAAAAAAAAAATATTTGTTGGTAGTTTTTAGTTGGAAATTTGAATTAGATTATCGAGTAAGATTCTATTTTTTATTTTTTCTATAAAAATTAAATCATTCTTTTAAATAATTCATATTTATTTATTATTTTTTATTAATAAAAAAAATAAACTACATCTTCACTTGAAAAAGAAAAATTATTACCTATTTTCTTTCTCTCATTCATTTATTAGGGACATGTAGAAAATGATTTGTTCTGTATAAAATGATTGTATAATTTATTTATAGTATAATGATTTTTGCTTTGCCCCTAAGCTTGAAATTGCCCCCACAACACAAGGAAGGAAGAAAGAAAGAGATTGGTTATCCCTTTCTGACATTGAAGCACTCACCAATTTAGTTATCTGTTCACACTTCACATGATGGGACTACACTCTGTCCAATTGCAACACCACTCCAAATCATAACTTACAATTTCATTTCTTTTTATTCTACATTTTGCCACTAATACAATAAAAAAATTTAATTTCATAACTGTAAAAGTAAAAAAATATAATTTATAAAGTCATTTAGCTCTATTGGTTTATATGAATATATTGTTTACAAATAAAGAAGTGAGAGGATATCATTGGTTTGAATTTAGGGTTTTGCAGAAAAGAGGAGGAGAGGATATATCTGTGAACAGTAAATATTATCTCTCCTCAAAATGAAAAAATGTAGAGGGAAAGTCATATCATGTGTTATTTTCGAATTTACCCTTATTCATCTGCAAGGATTTTTAATATTAAAAAATAGTATTTTTTTTATATAAGATGTGATTTATTTTATAGTTATATAGTATATATTTAATATTTTAAGAAATTATTTGAAATTCTCTTTTTATTTAATTTGTTGTTGTGTTTATATTAATATTTTTTTTTATAATTATTATGTTTATGAGTTAGTAATTTATTTGATAATAGTTTTTTATGAAATTATTTTCTATTGTTAATTACGTATGTTTGTTTTAGTATTTTTTTTATATTTTTTATTACTATAGATTTTTAATAATAAAAAATATTATCTTTTATTTATATAAGATCTGGTTTATTTTCTAATTTTATAATATGTTTAATATTTTAAGATATTATTTGAAGTTTTTTTTATTTAATTTGTTGAATGCATTTTTTTTCTAATTATAATTTTTAAATTACATCTTTTTATATTTAATATATATTTATTTTTTAATTTTAATTTTTAAATTTACGAAATATGTGAAAATTGTTTACTTTTAAACAAAAATAATTCATTTTATTATTAATTTTTTTAATAGGCAAGGATAAATTTGTAAAGTAACATTTAACAATTTAAAAAAAAAATTAAAACTTCCTCACAACCATCATGTAACAAACTCTCATAAACTTTTCTCACATTCACTCTAACATACCTCAAATACAAACAATCTCACTTTCTTCTCACATCCTCCTCACACATCTACTCCTTCAAATTCTCACACATCTACTCCTCAATCCAAACACACACTTAGTTTATAATTAGTGTGATTGTCATACAATACAATTTTTTATTTTTTCACATAAATTTACATTTTAGTAAAAAAATATTTTTTTTAATTATAATATTATGCAGAATTATCATCATATCAATATCTTACTTTATAATTTGTGATAGAATAAGTATTATAACTCTTGAATCTATCATTATTTACATTTTTTTTTATCTTTTGAATTTTTCAAAGTTAAATTTTAGTTTTCTATATTTTTTTTCTTCTGTTTTCTAGATTCTCTAATTTTAAAATGTATTATTTTCAGTCTTTTAAATGGTTTAGATAATGTTTTATACAGAGAAAAAGGGATACAAACACTCTTTAAAAGAGAATAAAAAAATAGTATGTTTCAAAATTAGAGAAAAAAAGGATACAAAATTTACAAGAATTAAATTTTAGATATTTGAAAGAGACTAATAAAAGGGTTAGTCATGTTTACAATATAATCTTTTGTTTTCAACTTTGCCCTTTTTTAATTTGAAATTACGTATGGTTTAAGATGATTGAAGATGGGTTTTAGGTTTTTGTTACTCTCCTCGTTTTCATTTTAAAGCTTTAATTTCATTAGTAAGATGGTTCATTCACGGATACACTTAATTTAGAATCTTAGATAGATACCCAACGGTAACTACACACACAAAAAAACAAAAAACTTCTACCCTACTTCATTAAACAAATAATTACATTAATTGTCAAAATCATCAAAGATTTTTAAATTATGCTCAATAAACAGAGGTTTTCCTTTTATATAATTTCTATTCAGATGTGCTTATTTATATCTTCATCAACATCGGATATTATTTCTTTAAATTCCCCTAATTTAAATATTTTTTTGGTCAAGCAAATTTAACTATGTTATATCATTAATTGGTCTTGTTTTTTGTTCTCACAAATATCTTTATTCGAAGATGATATCAAGCAATAAATGTGACCATTTATTAGTTAGATTTACCAATTTAAATAATATTGTAACGTTAAATTGTCTAAAAGTTTAATTGCTCATGAGGCACCCCAGTTTTAATTGATATATATTCTTCCTACTCTTATCTACTCATTACTAATTTGTTGTGTCTTATCAATTTTTTATGTAACCTTTATAAATTACACAAATAAATTATTTTGATTTAATAAATAGTTACTAAGTGTTTTACATAACTTCTCATTTTTATATAATAACAAAATCACATATAAATTAATTAAAAGTGAAGTAAAAATAAATATGAAAGTATTATAAAAATAAATATGATTTTCTTAAACTTAAAAAGTAATAAATAGATAAATAAAAACATTTTTTTTTACTTAAATCCCACTTATACAATCAAGGAATGAAAATCTATTTCGCATTTTACTCATTTATGCCATTATAATTTCTCAACTTTTAATTTACAGATTAATCATGGGACCTTAGTCAGAAAGTTAAGAATTAACTTGCAACTTTTAACATATGTATGAACCAAATAAGTTTTTTAAATTTAAATTTAGTTATAGTTTTTAAATTGGTGCAGTGAATCATTTAATATTGATAATTTAATGTCAATATCTTTGAATTTAATTTGAAATTTGATGTAACTATTTTTATTAAAAATTAAGTATATTTTACAATTAGATGAAATTATATTAAAAATTTGATGTAATTACATGAAAATTCTATAAAGGTATGCATTATTCAATATTTTACCTTAAAAAACAAAGTTCATTCTTAAATATTATCTGTGCCTAAAGGCATGACGTATCCTCTAATATTTTATTAGATTTGATATGTTAATCTAAACAAAACAAAAAACATAAAATCAATGTGAATTAATTATGACAAAAAAAGGTTACACATGACAATGTTTTAGTACAAATAACTGTAAAGATATATAATTAATATTTTTATTATTTATTTAACCCGATATTAAAAATTTTAATCACTCTATTTGATTTTATTGATTTTATTTATTGTCCTTTCCTTTCTTTTCCACCCACTGCAGTACAAAGGAAGCATGAATGTTGCTATTAAGTAATTTTGTTTTGTTTTGTGATGTGAGTGAATATGAGTAATAGTTTTACCTTACAACTACTCTTCTGTCTACTTTCCATTTATAATGGTAGAGTGATTGGAAGGAGAGGAAACTCATAAACAAAATGCTATAAATAGCTTTTGTCCAATCTTTGACTTTGATCTCCCTTCTGTAGTGCTAATGTGTTCTTCACTTCTCTTAAACTTATAGCTAAGGAAATTACTCAGCAAAATATCATGGATGTTCCAATCAAATATCCAGGCAAGCTCACCCTTAGGGTGTTTCTCACTTGCATCATGGCAGCCACTGGTGGCTTGATTTTTGGTTATGACCATGGTGTTTCAGGTAAATCCAGTACTTAACATTTCTTCAAAAAAATCTTCCTTTGATGCAAATTTTGATTACCCATTATGACCCTGGTTGCATCTGAAATGAGGTTTCTTATCTGGGTTTTCAGTGCATTATTATCCTGAGATTTGTGTCTGGTTGAGAGAGTATTTAACTTAATGTTGATGATATTTACTATTGAAGAAGAGTATTAACCATTGTGTTCTGTTTTAATCTTGAAAACAATATAGCTGATGCGTATTTTGTGATTGATGAAATTTGTGGTGTGGGATTTTTGCTGTGTTTGTTTCAAAGGTGGAGTGACCTCCATGGATTCTTTCCTGAAGAAATTCTTTCCATCTGTATATGAAAAAGAGTCTAATCTGAAGCCTTCTTCAAACCAGTACTGCAAATTCAACAGTCAGATTCTGACACTGTTCACATCTTCCCTTTATCTGAGTGCTCTTGTAGCGGGTCTTGGGGCATCCAGCATAACCAGAATGTTGGGTAGGCGTGCAACTATGATTATGGGTGGAATATTCTTTGTGGCTGGTGCATTACTTAATGGATTTGCCATAAGCATTTGGATGCTTATTGTTGGCAGGCTGTTGCTTGGTTTTGGCATTGGATGTGCCAATCAGGTATACCCTTTTCTTTCATGTTTAAACTTTATGCTTGTAGAAAGATCTCACATCATAAATCAAATAAGAAATCATGCTATGAGTAAATTTTAAGACAATTATGTTAAAAAGTTAACAAAATTATGGTATAAGTATGACAAAATTTGATTGGTTGGGAGTACAAAACAAAAAACTCTTTACACTTACAAAGTAATCAACCAATCAGATCAGATATATTACTGGGTTGGTTTACTCTGTCAGTTAATCAGAGATAAAATCACTTTTAAGATAATCATCATTACAAAATTATCATATATAATCATTTTCTTCTGGTTTACAGTATAAAAACTTTTTATATGTTTTTACTAATTACTCTTTATATGTTATTGGTTGTTTTACTCTGTCTCTGCCAATTAATAAGAAATATGATGAGTTTTAAGATAATTATTATGAAATTATCATATATTATAATTTCTTATTGGTTTACAAAAAAGTTCTTGATATATGTTTACTAATCACTCTTTTAAGTCTCAACTGGATTCTGCTTTGATTATAGTTCTTTCATGCTAAGCAATGATCATTTGTATTTTCAGTCAGTTCCAATCTATGTATCAGAGATGGCCCCTTATAAGTACCGTGGAGCTCTAAACATGTGCTTCCAGTTATCAATCACTATAGGCATATTTGTGGCCAATTTGTTCAACTACTACTTTGCTAAGATACTGAATGGTCAGGGATGGCGTTTAAGCTTAGGCCTTGGTGCAGTTCCTGCTGTCATTTTTGTTGTAGGCTCATTTTGCCTTCCTGATTCACCAAACTCCCTTGTTGAACGTGGCTGTCATGAAGATGCCAAAAGGGAGCTTGTGAAAATTCGTGGAACAACTGAAATTGATGCAGAATTCAAGGACATACTTGCTGCTAGTGAAGCCTCACAAAAAGTGAAAAACCCTTGGAGAACCTTGATGCAGAGAAAGTATAGACCACAGCTTGTTTTTGCCATATGCATTCCTTTCTTCCAACAGTTCACCGGCTTGAATGTGATCACATTCTATGCTCCTATTTTGTTCAGAACAATTGGTTTTGGAAGCACCGCTTCTCTCATGTCTGCTGTCATCATTGGCAGCTTTAAACCCGTTTCAACCGTGGTTTCAATTCTTGTTGTAGATAAATTTGGTAGACGCACCCTTTTCCTTGAAGGTGGTGCTCAAATGTTGATTTGCCAGGTACCTGTTTCAACCTTGTAAACTGCATTTTTGGATTTACATTACATCTTTCAAACTCAATTAGGATGCTAGTTTAACATGATTTAAGATACATGTTGACATGTTTGATCTCAGGTTGATTAATTTTGAGAGTAATAGCAATTGTAATAGTTTGTGTTGAAGAAAAACATCAAAACATAAATCTTTTCACTCGATCAATTTCATTGAAAATGTATCTATCTGTTGAACACTCATCCAAACGCAAACATTTTTTATTTCATTGATTTGGTTACAGTCCTTAATTAGTATGTTCTGACCACAGATCATCATGACAATTGCAATTGCGGTTACATTTGGCACAAATGGAAACCCAGGAAAATTGCCAGAGTGGTATGCTATTGTGATTGTGGGGATCATATGCGTATATGTTTCAGGTTATGCTTGGTCTTGGGGTCCTCTTGGGTGGTTGGTACCAAGTGAAATCTTTCCTCTTGAGATTAGACCTGCTGCTCAGAGCATCACAGTTGGTGTCAACATGATCAGCACTTTCTTCATAGCCCAATTCTTCACATCAATGCTGTGTCACATGAAGTTCGGTTTGTTCATCTTCTTCGGGTGCTTTGTGGTGATCATGACCATATTCATCTACAAGTTTTTGCCTGAGACAAAGGGTATCCCACTAGAGGAGATGAGTACGATTTGGCAGAAACACCCCTTCTGGAGCAAATTTTTGGACTCAGACAGCACAATCCAAAACGACAAGACCAACTCCAAATGTTGAATATTTGTTCTTTGTTGGTCTCAGTCTTTGATTGATGCAAATCTGGTTTAACTCAATTTCTTGGCCTATTTTTATGATACTTCATTGTACATAATATTTAAGATGGAGTTTCCAACTTGTATATTGGAAAGTCATTTAGCAATTGATTATCATCTTGATTAGACTTAAGGATTGTAATCAAGTTACGTGTCACAGTCGAAGTTCTTTTGGCGTGTGAAATTTACTTAGTTCTGTTCTAATGTGGAAACTTCAGGGTTTGGATTAACTGTCATTTGTGTGCTAATAGCGTCTCACTGGTTCAATGATTCATGGCATGAACCTCACTACATCTTCCAACGCAGTTACGCATTAGTTATCGATAACTGTTGGGCCCTTTATTTACACGGCTTTTGCTTTCTGCACCCCTCATTTTTCAATCTGCACCACAGCTGCATAAAATGACTAAATTGCTCTCCTTCTGATTCTCCCCATTACGTCACATCACCGCCGTTCTGTCACTACTGGCACCATAACCGCTGCAGAAGAAGAAGATGAAAAAAGAGAATGAGAACACTTTTTGAGGAAGAAGAGTGAAAAAAAACTGATTCTAGAAAGTTTATTCTTACCGAAATTTGTCGCATTTTATATTTCAACAAAAAATTATTTTGAAAGAATTTTTTAGAAAAATTTATGCAAACTAAGGCAAAATCTACACAAATTTGTAAAATTTTGCCTTATTTTCTTCAATTTTATTCTGGTCCGTATTGTGTTGAAAAATTCTAAACAAATTCACACAAGTACTTCCATACGTTGTTTGCACCCAACTAAGGAGACACATCCATAAACAAATCACAAAAATGAGATATAAGAAAGAAAAGTCAGGACATTTTGTTTTCGAAAAACCAGTTTTGTTCACTATCGGTCCTGGACTTACTACGCCTTATTACTTGGTTTTTTTGGTCTAAAACTTTTATCAGAAATTCGTCATTGTGTGTATTAAATTTTGGCTGAGATTTGAGCCCCGAATGAAGGTTCGTTTGTGTGTCAAACTATTTAATTTTTTCCCTAGGTGAATACTCATCTGCTTGACGTGAAATTTGTCGAATTTTGTCCCAAATTCAGTCGAGATCCTTACGTGAAATTTCAAAAAAAGAATTATTTTGGGAGATTTTTTAAAAAAAATTGTGCAAATCAAGACTATTATCCTCTACCAAAACTTTTGAAATTTCGCCCTACTTTCTGCAATTTTATTTTGAGTCCGTATTGCGTTGAAAAATTCCGAAAAAATTTACACAAGTACTTTCATATGTTGTTTGCATCCAGGTAAGGAGGCACATCCATAAACAAACCACAAAAAGGAGATATAGGGAAGAAAAATCTAGACGTTTTTTTTTTTTTGGAAAACCAGTTTTCTCACTCTCGGTTTGGGACTTACTACAACTATTCCTTGGGTCTTTTGGTCTAAAAATTTTACCAGACATTCGTCATTGTGTTTATTGAGTTTTGGCTGAGATTTGAGCCCCAACTTCGTTCCACAAGATTTTCAATAAATTTTTTATTCATCACTGTTAAGGCTGAAAGGAAGGTTCGTTTGGTTGTCAAACTGTTTGATTTTTATCCTAGATGAATACTCATTTGTTTGACCTGAAATTTTTCGCGTTTGTCCCAAATTCAGTCGACTTTCTTATGTGGAATTTCAACAAAAAATTATTTCGGGAAAATTTTTCAGAAAATTTTGTGCAAACCAAGGCTATCCTCTACAAAACTTTGTAAAATTTCGTCCTACTTTTTGGAAATTTATTCTGGGTACGTATTGCGTTCGAAAATTCCAAACAAATTCACACAAGTACTTTCATATGTTGTTTACACCTAGCTAAGAAGGCAAGTCCATAAACAAATCACAAAAATGAGATATAGGGAAGAAAAGGCAAAACATTTTGTTTTCAGAAAACTAGTTTTGTTGACTCTCGGTCTGGGACTTACTACGCCTTATTCCTTGGTTCTTTCGGTCTAAAATTTTTACCAAAAATTCTTCATTGTGTGTGTTGAGTTTTGGCTGAGATTTGAGCCTCGAATTCATCCCACAAGATTTGCAATAAAATTTTTATTCATCACTGTGAGGGTTGAAAGGAAGGTTCGTTTGTGTGTCAAAATGTTTTATTTTTTCGCTAGGTGAATACTCATCTGCTAGACATGAAATTTGTCGAATTTTGTCCCAAATTCAGTCGAGATCCTTACGTGGAATTTTTAAAAAAAAAATTATTTCGGGAGAATTTTCAAAATTTTTGTGCAAACGAAGGTTATCCTCTACCAAAACTTGTGAAATTTTGCCATACTTTCTACAATTTTATTTTGGGTCTGTATTGCGTTGAAGAATACCAAAAAAATTCACATAAGTACTTTCATATGTTTTTTGCACCAAGGTAAGGAGGCACATCCATAGACAAACCACAAACAGGAGATATAGGGAAGAAAAACCCGAACATTTTGTTTTTGGAAAATCAGTTTTGCTGACTCTCGGTCCAGGACTTATTACGCCTTATTCCTTTGGTCTTTTGGTTTGAAATTTTTACCAGACATTTATCATTGTGTGTATTGACTTTTGGCTGAAAATTAAGCCCCAAATTGTCCCACAAGATTTGCAAATTTTTTTTATTCATCATTGTTAAGGCTGAAAGAAAAGTTCGTTTGTGTGTGAATCTGTTTGATTTTTATCCTAGGTGAATACTCATCCGTTTGACGTGAATTTTTTCGCGTTTTGTCCCAATTTCAGTCGAGATTCTTATGTGAAATTTTAACAAAAAATTATTTCAGGAGAATTTTTCAGAAAATTTTGTGCAAACCAAGGCGATACCAAAATTTGTAAAATTTCGCCTTACTTTTGCAATTTTATTTTAGGTCCGTATTGCTTTGAAAAATCCAGAAGAAAATCAAACAAGTACTTTCATATGTTGTTTGCACCCAGGTAAGTAGGCACACCAATAAACAAATCACAAAAAGGAGATATAGGGAAGAAAAGCTAGGACGTTTTGATTTCAGAAAAACCAGTTTTTTTCACTCTCAGCCCGGGACTTACTACGCCTTATTCCTTGGGTGTTTTGGTCTGAAATTTTTACCAGACATTCGTCATTGTGTGTATTAAGTTTTGACTGAGATTTGAGTCCCAAATTCGTCCCACAAGATTTGTAAAAAAAATTTATTCATCATTGCCAGGGTTGAAAGGAAGGTTCGTTTGTGTGTGAAACTGTTTGATTTTTTTCCTAGGTGAATACGCATCCCTTTGACCAGAAATTTGTTGCATTTTTTTCCAAATTCAATCAAGATTCTTATCTGAAATTTAAAAAAAAATAAATTATGACGTTGCGAATTTCCGAAAAAATTCACACAGGTACTTTTATATGTTTTTTGAATCCAGCTAAGGAGGCACAAAAAAAGATATGACGAGGAGAAGGCAATACGTTTCATTTTTGGAAAAAAAAAAATTCCAATTTTATTTTCTCTCGGTCTGGGACTTAGTCCTTGGATTTTTTATCTGAAATTATTACCAGATGTTCCTTATTGTGTCTACTGAGTTGTGACCAAGGTTTAATCCTCAAATTCGTTCCACAAGATTCACAATAAAATTTTTATTCATGATAGGATTGAAAGGAAGGTTTGCCTTTGTGTGTGAAACTGTTTGATCTTTTTCCCGACTTAATACTTACCCGTTTGACCTGAAATTTGTCGAGTTTTGTCCCAAATTTTGTCGAGACTCTTACATAGAATTTCAGAAGAAAATCCTTCAGCGAAAAATTTTCAAAAATTTTGGGCACTCCAAGGCTATCCTCTTTCTAGATATTTTAAATTTGGCCCTGATTTCTGCAATTTTTTCTGAAAAAATTTACACAAGTGCTCTCATATGTTATTTGCATCCAGCTAAGGAGGCACACAAAAGGCAAAACACAAAAAAAGATATGACGAAGAGAAGCCAGGACAATTCGTTTTCGGAAAAATAGGTTTTCCAATTTTGTTTCCTCTGGGTCTGGGACTTATTCCTTGGATTTTTTTATCTGAAATTATTACCAGACGTTCCTTATTGTGTCTAATAAGTCGTGTCCAAGGTTTCAGCCTCAAATTCGTTCCACAGAATTGGCAATAAAACTTTTATTCATCATTGCATGGCCGAAAGGAAGGTTCGCCTTTGTGTGTAAAACTGTTTAATCTTTTTCCCAACTGAATACTCATCTGTTTGACCTGAAACTTGTCGCGTTTTATCCCAAATTCTTTCGAGACTCTTTCAAAGTATTTCAAACACAGAAACGAACCTTCCTCTCAGCCCTGCAGTGATGAATAAAGAATTAAATACAAATCTTGTGGGAAGAATTTGAGGCTCAAATATCAGTCACAACTTAACACACATAATAAGGAATGTCTGGTAAAAGTTTCAGATCAAAACACCCAATGAAATAAGGCGAAATAAGCCTCAGGCCGATAGCAAACAAAACTGGAATTGTGGGAGGAGTTTATCGTGGTGGACTTTATCGTGGTGCAGTTTAATGTGGTGGAGTTTATTTTGGGAAGACTTTATGTGGGTGAGTTTATCGTGGTGGAGTTTATCATTTATAGGATTTTTAGGGTTTTTATGATTTAAGAGTTTTTAGAGTTTTTAATGTTTTTAGCGTTATTAAGGTTTTTTTTAGGCTTTCTAAAGTTTCTATTGATTTTAGGGCTTTTAGGATTTTTAAGGGTTTTAAGGTTTTCATGGCTTCTAAGGTTTTAGAGTTTTAAGGATTTCTATGGGTTTTTATGGGTTCTATGATTCATTAGGGTTTTTAAGGGTTGTTGGGGTTTGTTAGGGTTTTTATGGTTTCTATGATTTCTTAGTTTTTTTAAGGTTTTAGAATTTTTAGGATTTTTAAGAATCATTAGGGTTTTAAAGGTTTTTATTGTTTGTAGGGTTTCTAGGATTTCGTAGGGTTTCTTCAGTTTTTAGAATTTCTTGGGTTTTTAAGGTTTAGGTTTTACGCTTTATGGTTTAGAGTTTTTAGGGTTTATAGAGTTTATAGGTTTATAGACCTGATACCTGTTATATGCTACCTGCTACCTTCAACATGTTTCATGCTACTTGTGACGTGTTACTTGTAACTTGCTACAACCTGGTACCTGGAATTTGCAACCTGCTACTTGCTACTTGCAATCTGCAATATGCAACCTGCTACCTGCAACCTGTTACGTACAATCTGCTACATGCAACCTACAACTTGCTATCTGCTACCTGCAACCTGGTACCTGCTACATACAACCTGTAACCTGCTACCTGCTACCTACAATTTGAAACCTTCTACTTGCTACCTGCTACCTGTTACCTGCTACCTATTACCTGCTACCTGCAACCTGCAACCTGCAACCTGCTACCTGCAACCTGCTACCTGCTACCTGCTACCTGCAACCTGCTACCTACTACCTGATACCTGCAACCGACTACCTACTACCTGATACCTGCAACCGACTACCTACTACCTGCAATCTGCTACCTGGTACCTGCTACTTCCAACCTTCTACCTGCTACCTGCTACTTCCAACCTACAACCTCTTACCTGCTACCTGCTACTTGTTACTTGCTACCTGTTATCTATTACCTGCTACCTGCAACCTGCAACCTGCTATTGAATGTTCTAACACATTCAATAGTCCCACATTGCTTAGGATTAGAGGCTAAGGACAATTTAAATATAATTTCCTCCATCAACAAACAAATGAAGTTGTTCCAATACATGCAATAGTCACACAACGCTTAGAACTAGAGGTCAGTGACAATTTAAATATAATTTCCTCCATTAACACACAATTGTGAGGTTGGTCCAATACATCCAATAGTCCCACATCACTTAGGAGTAGAGGCCAGGGACAATTTAAATATAATTTCCTCCATTAACACACAATTGCGAGGTTGTTCCAATACATTCAATAGTACATCGCTTAGGAGTAGAGGCCAGAGACAATTTAAATAGAATTTCCTTCATCAACACACAAATGTGGGGTCAGCCACGATACACTCACCCACGATACACTCATCCATGATAAACTCACCCACGATAAACTCACCCAAGATAAACTCATCCACGATAAACTCACGCATGATAAACACATCCACGAAAAACTCATTCACGAGAAACTCACCCACGAAAAACTCACCCACGATAAACTCACACACGATAAACTCCACCACGATAAACTCACACATGTGAACTCACCCACGATAAACTCCACAATAATAAACATTAAACTCAGCCACGATAAACTCAGCCACGATAAGCTCAACAATGATATACTTACCCACGATAAACCCTCCCATGATCGTGGGTGAGTTTATCGTGGATGAGTTTATTGTGGGTGAGTTTATCGTGGTGGAGTTTATCGTGAGTGAGTTTATCTTGGGTGAGTTTATTGTGGTGGAGTTTATCGTTTATAGGATTTTTAGGGTTTTTATGATTTTCAAAGTTTTTAGAGTTTTTAATGTTTTTAGGGTTATTAAGGTTTTTTTAAGGCTTTTTAAAGTTTGTATGGATTTAGGGTTTTTAGGATTTTTAAGGGTTTTAGGGTTTCCATGGCTTCTAAGGTTGCTAGGTTTTTAAGGATTTCTAGGGTTTTAAGGTTTATATGGTTTGTTAGGGTTTTTAAGGTTTATATGATTTCTTAGTTTTTTAGGGGTTTAGGGTTTTTAAGAATCATTAGGGTTTTAAATGTTTTTGCGATTTGTATGATTTTATAGGGTTTTTTCGGGTTTTAGAGTTTCTTGGGTTTTTAAGATTTTAAGGGTTTAAGGTTTAGGTTTTATGGTTTAGGGTTTATAGAGTTTATAGGGTTTATAGGTTTATAGACCTGATACCCGCTACATGCTACCTATTACCTACTACCTGCTACCTGCAATTTGCTACTAGCAACCTGTTACGTGCTACTTGTAACTTGCTACAACCTGCTACCTGCTACCTGCAACCTGCTACTTGGAATTTGTAACCTGCTACCTCCTACCTATAACTTGCAAGTTGTTACCTGCAATCTGCTACCTGCAACCTGCAACCTGCTATCTGCAACCAGCAACCTGCTACCTGCAACCTGCTATCTGCAACCAGCAACCTGCTACCTGCAACCTGTTACTTGCAACCTGCAACCTGCTACCTGCAACCTGTAATTTGAAACGTGCTACATGCTACTTCTAACCTACAACCTCCTACTTGCTACCTGCAATTGTTTACCTGCAACCTACAATCTGGTACTTGCAACCTGCACCCTCCTACTTGCTACCAACAACTTGCAATTTGCAACTTGCAACCTGCTACCTGCTGCCTGCTACTTGCAACCTGCTATCTTCAAGCTGCAACATTCTACCTGCAACCTGCTACCTACAACCATCAACCTGCTACCTGCTATCGTAATCGTCTACCTGCTACCTGCTACTTGCAATCTGCAACCTACAACCTGTTACCTGCTACATGTTCCCTATAACCTATTTCCTTCTACATGCAACCTCTACCTGCAATCTGCTACCTACTACCTGCAACCTTGTTACCTACAACCTGCATCCTTTTACCTACTACTTGAACCTCCAACCTCCTACTTGCTACTTGCAACCTTCAACCTGCTACCTGCTACCTTCTACCTGCTACCTACAATCATCTACCTGCAATCGTCTACCTGCTACCTGCAACCTGCAACCTGCAACCTGGTACCTGTTACCTACTACCTGCAACTTGCAACCTGCTACCTGTTACCTGTTACCTGTTACCTACTACCAGCAACCTACTACCTACAACCTGCTACCTGCAACCTGCTACCTGCTACTTGCAACCTGCAACCTGCTACCTACTACCTGCTACCTGCTACCTGCAACCTGCAATTTGAAACCTGTTATCTACTACTTCCAACCTACAACCTCCTACGTGCTACCTGTTACCTGCAACCTTTAACCTGCTACTGGTACCTGTTACCTGTTACCTGCTACCAGCTACCTGCTACCTGCAACCTGCAACCTGCTACCTGTTACCTGTTACCTATTACCTGTTACCTGTTACATGTTACCTGTTACCTGCTACCAGCAACCTACTACCTACAACCTGGTACCTGCAACCTGCAACCTGGTACCCGATACCTGCAACCTGGTACCTGCTACTTGCAACCTGCAACCTACTACCTACTACCTGCTACCTGCTACCTGCAACCTGCAATTTGAAACCTGCTATCTACTACTTCCAACCTACAACCTCCTACTTGCTCCTTATTACCGGCTACCTTTAACCTGCTACCTGCAACTTGCTACCTGCAACCTGCAACCTGCTATTGAATGTTCCAGCGCATTCAATAGTCCCACATCACTTAGGACTAAAGGCCAAGGACAATTTAAATATAGTTTTCGTCATTAACGCACAAATGTGGGATTGATTCAA
>Ga0123342_1005401_pt1 | contig 18530 bp, 19 predicted proteins | sample Turbeawhitnodule_FD_89960 | JGI IMG/M metagenome (GOLD analysis project Ga0123342, IMG submission 89960) | Root nodule microbial communities of legume samples collected from Mexico - Turtle bean Mexico white nodule | ecosystem: Host-associated > Plants > Roots > Nodule | place: Mexico: Nepantla...
CCGAATAGTGCTCTAGTGCTGCCAGCGAATTTTCGCGCCCGAAACCGGATTGTTTGGAGCCGCCGAACGGGATTTCGACAGGGCAAAGGTTGTAGGTGTTGATCCACAATGTGCCGGCCTCGAGCTGGTCGACGACGCGATGGGCGCGTGTCAGATCGGCCGTGAAGACGCCGGCGGAAAGGCCGAATTAGGTGGCGTTGCCGCGCGCGATCACCTCTGCCTCGTCGTCGAAATCGAGAACGCACATGACCGGCCCGAAGATCTCTTCGCGGGCGATCGTCATTTCGTCAGTGACGTCGGCAAAGACTGTGGGCTGCAGGTAGTAGCCTTCGCCAGAGACATTGTTCGGGATGCCACCGCCGGTGATGAGCGTCGCGCCCTCCGCCTTGCCCTTCTCGATGTAGGAGAGAACCTTGTCGCGCTGCGCCCAGGAAACCATGGGCCCGAGCTGCGTGGCCTCATCCATCGGGTTGCCGATGGCGATCGCCTCGGTGCGGGCTTTCAGCCGCTTCAGGAATTCAGCCTTGATCTTCCGCTGCACGAAGACGCGGGTGCCGTTCGAGCAGACCTGGCCGGTCGAATAGAAATTGCCGAGCATGGCGCCGCCGACAGCGCTGTCGATATCGGCATCGTCGAAGACGACAAGCGGCGACTTGCCGCCGAGCTCCATGGTGACGTGCTTGAGGCTGCCGGCAGCGGCGGCTGCGACCTTGCGGCCGGTCGGCACCGAGCCCGTCAGCGACACCTTCGCGACATCAGGATGGTTGATCAGCAGCGGGCCGGTTTCGCGGTCGCCCTGGATGACATTGTAGAGGCCTTTCGGCAGGCCGGCCTCATACAGGATCTCTGCGATGGCAAGCGCGCCGAGCGGCGTGGTTTCCGATGGCTTGAAGACCATCGCATTGCCGGCGGCGAGCGCCGGTGCGCCCTTCCAGCAGGCAATCTGCTGCGGATAGTTCCAGGCGCCGATGCCGACACAGACGCCAAGCGGCACGCGCTTGGTGTAGGCGAAATCGCCGCCGAGCGGGATGTAGGAGCCATTGAGGCCGGCAGCCGCGATGCCACCGAAGAACTCGAAGCTGTCGGCGCCCGATGTCGGGTCTGCAACGATCGTTTCCTGGATCGGCTTGCCGGTATCCAGTGTCTCGAGCTCGGAGAGCTCGCGATTGCGCTCGCGCATGATGTCGGCGGCGCGTTTCAGGATGCGGCCGCGCGCCGTCGGGCTCATCGCCGCCCATTCCGGCTGGGCGCGCTTGGCAGCCGCGATCGCCTTTTCGACGATGGCGGGTGTGGCCGCGTGCAACCGCGCGATGACCTCGCCGGTCGCCGGATAGATGCTTTCGATGACGCTGCCGGCTTCATCCTCGACATACTCGCCGTCGATGAAATGGGAGGCTTTCGGCTGGGCTTTGAGGGTCACTGGATCTGTCCTTTCGCAAGGGCGGCAAGCTGTGAATGGATGTAGTCTTCGGTAAGCGCGATCGATGCCTCGATACTGACAGGCGCAGACCTCAGACTTTGGCGGATGTAGAGCCCGTCGATCATCGCAGCCGCGCCTTCGGCGATGCGTTCTGCGGCATCTCCGGGGCAGAGTGCTTTCAGGTTGGCGAGCAGGTTCGACCGCAGGCGGCGGGCATAGATGACGAGGAAGCGCCGCGTCTCCTCGGAGCGCTGCGCCTCGGCATAGAAGGCAAGCCAGGCGGCGATCGTCGCTGGAGCAAACTGGTCGGCCTGGAAGCTGACCCGGATGACGGCGGAAAGCCTCTCGCGCGGTGCATCCGCCGCCTTCAGCGCTGTCACTGCGTCGTCGCGCAGCTGCTTTAGGAGAGAGCGGATAGTCTCGATCAGCAGTTGCTCCTTGCTGCCGAAGTAATGATGCGCGAGTGCCGGCGACACACCGGCCTGCCGGGCAATTTCGGACATGGTGACGGTCAGCGAGCCTTGATCGCCGATCACGCGCAGCGCGGCATCTACGAGCGCCTTGCGGCGAACCGGCTCCATTCCGACTTTGGGCATCGCATTACTCCAAGAAGATGGCAGTTAGTATAATTTTGATTGATTGATCAATCAATAAAAATCTGATGCAAACCCGAAAACCTAACCCCTTCCAATTCCGTGTTTTTGCGGCATATTCTTTTACCAACCAGGAGGTGTGCCATGGCAGATACGTCTGATCGACTGAGCCTTTCATCTCTACAATCGAAATGGGGTTGGTTCGCCGCACTTGGCTTGCTGCTGATCGTCTGCGGCCTTATCGCACTGGCAAACGTCGCGCTCGCGACCGTTGTGTCCGTCTACTATGTCGGAATACTGATGCTGATCGGCGGCATCGTCTACTTGGTTCACGCGTTTCAGGTGAGAAGCTGGGACCAGGTGCTGTTTTGGGCGTTGAGCGGCGTGCTCTACGTGCTGGCCGGCGTCTTCGCCTTCGAGAATCCCCTTCTGGCATCGGCGGCGCTGACGCTGTTTCTTGCGATCGCTTTGCTGATTGCCGGCGTGTTCCGCATCTGGGTCGGCTGGCGCATGCGCCCGGTCAAGGGATGGGGCTGGGTGCTTGCTAGCGGCATCATCACTGCACTCGCCGGCGTCGTCATCTACCTCGGTTGGCCGGTCAACAGCCTGTGGATCCTTGGTCTTTTCCTCGCCTGCGATCTTCTCATCCAGGGCTGGTCCATGCTTGCTTTCGGTCTTGCGATCCGTCGCTGAGTTATGCCCGCAATTCACAGCCTGACTTCACGGACTGTTTCTTTTTTGACAAGTATGTGAGGGAGGGCTAAAATTCGCCCACCAAGAGGCAGCCGAGGCGGCGGCGCGCGTCGGTAATGCCGTGGACGGATTGACCGTCCCCCGACCGGGGCATACGTGCCCCACGAGGTAAAGGGAGGAATCTCATGCCGATGGTCACCGTATCCATTTCACCGTTGCAGGCCGCCGACATCCGGGCCGCTGTTGACAACGGGAGTTACGCGTCGAGCAGCGAGGTCGTGCGCGAAGCTCTGCGCATGTGGGACGCCGCCCGCAAACTTGGCGGATATCACGAGGTCATGTTCGATCAGGATTGCACCTCGCGCAGTGGCAAATGCGTCGCCGACATGTTCGCCGATCACGAGGCCGAGCATCGGCGCACCGCCTGACCAAACCGTTGATCGGGGAGCAAAATTCGCTTGCCCGGGCGGTCGAGTTCGCCGGTCTTCACAAAAGTTTCACATTCGGGAAAGGGTTCGTTGATCCTTCTCCGTCAGTCTCCCTGCGAAAAACAATAAGACACAGTGGAGATTGGCATGTCTTTGGCTGCCACCGTCGATCCGGCGCTTGTTCGTCGCTACGCAAGTGATCAGATCGTAACCCTTGCGAAACTCGTCATCGAAAATGCGTTTCAGCCCATCGTCGAGGCAGGGACAGGTGTGGCATTCGGCTATGAATCGCTGATGCGCGGACAGGAGCGCATCGGCTTCAGCTCTCCGGTCGAAATTCTGGACGAGGCGCACAAGAACCACCAGCTGCTGCAGCTGGAGCAGATGGTGGCAAGCCGCGCGCTTGCGAAGTTCGCCACGCTCCCGCAGTTCTCGAGCTCGACGCTGTTCCTCAATCTCGATGTCCGTCTGATCCCACATGGCGAGCGGCTGGTGGAAGGCCTGCTGCAACATCTGAAGCTTGCCAATATCCCACCCTCCTCGATCTGCTTCGAATTCTCCGAGCGCTTCGACAACACCAGCGTGCCGGAGTTTGCGGCCCTCGTATCACTCCTGCGCAAGGCCGGCTTCAAGCTGGCGATCGATGATTTCGGCGTCGGCCACGGCGAGATGAAGCTGCTCTGCGACCACCCTGTCGACTATCTGAAGATCGACCGGCATTTCATCGCCGACATCGACAGCAGCCCGCGCAAGCGCCACCTCCTGAAGAACATCGTCCATATCGCACACGTGCTCGGCACCCGCGTCATTGCCGAGGGGATCGAGACCGAGGCAGAGTTCGTCGCCTGCCGCGAGTTCGGCGTCGATCTCGTCCAGGGCTGGTTCATCTCCCGTCCGACAACCCATATCACCGAGCTGCAGCCGTCGTTTCCGCACCTGCTGGACCTCGGCAAGGGCAAGCGCAGCCCGCAATCGCTCGACGAGATCCTGATCCGCAAGCAGATCGAGATGCTGCCGACCGTCTTTGAAAACGACACGATCGACAGCGTCTTCGAGCTCTTCCGCCGCAATCCGCAACAGGCCTTCTTCCCGGTGCTGAACGCGAACGGCGAGCCGCGCGGCATCCTGCACGAGCGGCACCTGAAGGAATACATCTACCAGCCCTTTAGCCGAGACCTTCTGAAGAACAAGGTCTACGAGCGAACCATCTCACATTTCGTCGAAATGGCACCGATCGTCGGTCTTGATTCCGATACCGAACAGCTGATGGCGATCTTCGCCAACATGGAAGGCACAAACTGCCTGCTGCTGACCGACAATATGCGCTATGCGGGCGTCGTATCGGCGGCCTCGCTCATCAAGGTGATGAACGAGAAGAAGCTGAAGACCGCCCAGGACCAGAACCCGCTGACCGGGCTGCCAGGCAACAGGGCGATCCGCGACTTCATGCGCGAGTCGAGCCTCGACGGCGACGAGAAACGTCACTTCTGCTACTGCGATTTCGACAACTTCAAGCCGTTCAACGATGCCTATGGTTTCCACCTTGGCGACCACGCGATTTCGCTCTTTGCCGCCCTGATGCGCCGCTATTTCTTTGCTGAGCGCCACTTCCTCGGTCATGTCGGCGGCGACGATTTCTTCATCGGCGTCCGGGGTTGGACCAAGGAAGAACTGACCGAAATTCTCGATCGTCTGATCAGCGATTTCCATGATGATGTGCTCGACCTCTATTCCGATACGGATCGTGCTGCCGGCCGCATTCGGGGCCATGACCGCGCCGGCGTCGAGGCGCTGTTCCCGCTGATGCGTTGCTCGATCGGCGTGCTGGAGCTGCCGGAAGGTCTCGTCATCGACGATGTCAACCGCGTTAGTGCCGCGATCGCCCTTATCAAGGCCGAGGCGAAGGAAAGCGAAGAAGGGCTGGTTTTCCATCTCTTGGGCGAGACGAATTGACGCCACCCCCGCTTCCCGCCTTCTCAAGTCCGAAGAGCTGAACTATCTGACATGCTTTCGGAACGAGGAGACCGGATCATGTTCTTGCCCAAGCAGATGCGCTTCATCGACCTGCCGAGCTTCGGTGCGCCCGAGGTGATGCGGATCGCCACCGGACCCTTGCCGATAGCAGGGGAGGGCCAGCTCCTTGTTCGCACCGAGGCAATCGGCGTCAACCGGCCCGACGTCGCACAGCGCCAGGGCATTTATCCGCCGCCGAAGGATGCAAGCCCTGTTCTCGGGCTTGAGATGGCAGGCGAGATCGTTGCCGTCGGCCCGGGCGTCCGCGATTTTGCCCTCGGCCACAAGGTGTGCGGCCTGACCAACGGCGGTGCCTATGCCGACTATTGCCTGCTGCCCGCCGGCCAGGCTCTGCGCTTCCCGAAGGGCTACGATGCCGTTAAAGCTGCGGCGCTGCCGGAGAATTACTTCACGGTCTGGGCAAACATGTTCCAGATGGCCGGACTGACCGAGGGCGAAAAGGTTCTCGTGCATGGCGGCTCAAGCGGCATCGGAACGACCGCCATCCAGCTTGCGCGGGCCTTTGGCGCCGAGGTCTACGCGACGGCCGGTTCGCAGGAAAAATGCGACGCCTGCGTCAAGCTCGGCGCAAAGCGGGCAATCAACTACAAGACAGAGGACTTTGCAGAGGCCATCAAGGCCGAGACCGGCCACGGTGTCGATATCATCCTGGATATGATCGGTGCCGCCTATTTCGAACGGAACGTGGCGTCGCTTGCGAAGGACGGCTGCCTTTCGATCATCGCCTTTCTCGGCGGCGCCGTTGCGGAGAAGGTCAATCTGGCACCGATCATGGTCAAACGGCTCACGATCACCGGCTCGACGCTGCGCCCGCGCACTGCCGAGGAAAAGCGCGCGATCCGCGACGATCTCCTTTCCCAGGTCTGGCCGCTTCTCGATGAAGGCAAGCTCGCTCCGGTTATCGACACCGTCATCTCTTTCGAAGACGTTGCCGAGGCGCATCGACTGATGGAAACGAGCGGTCACATCGGCAAGATCATGCTGCGTCGGTGACCGCTCGCACGTCGCTCACCGGGCCTGCCGTTCGGTGGGCGACGAGAGGGTCAAGGATATCGTGACGGCAATCAGGCCGGGAAGCGCCATCAGCACGTAGAGCCAGTGTGCGGCCGAAACGCCGCCCGCAACGCCACCGGGATCTACCAGCCCGGTGCTGTTGACAATCACGCCGGCAACGGCGGCGCCGAAGGCGCTGCCGAGCTACTGCACCGTCGAGATCGCGGCCGAGGCCTTGTCCTGTTCGGAGTTGTCGACCAAACCAAGGATCTTGGTTACCAGATGAGCCCAACCAAGGCCGACGCCGAAGCCCATCAAGAACATACCAACGACGGCGGGGCCAAGAATAGCTAGGTCGCCGGACTGATTGTCCGTTGCGAGGAAGATCGTTAGCGACGCAACCGCAACCATTTCGACCACGCAGCCGACGACGATTGCGGTGCTGGCACGGCGTCCAGACAGCGTTCCGCTGAAGAAGGCCGCAAAGGTCCAGCCGAGCGCCACAAGGGCGGTCAGATAGCCTGACACCAGAGGTGTTACGCCATGCAGCACCTGCAGGAAATAAGGAATATAGATGTCGCTTGTCAGCACCAGCAGCAGCACGAACATCGTCAAGTAGACGCGCGCCACCGGCTTTGCGAGCGTGACGGCTCCGGTCGGCAGGAGGCGGTTTCGGCCGTGCCGCTCGACGGTCAGCATCGAAACGATCGTGACGATCGATGCGGCAATCAGCAACGCTTTGGAGCTTGTTTCGTCGATCGTTCCGGCGATGCTGACCAGCAGAACGGCGGCAAGCAGCAAGGCAATTTGGAGGATTGGCGTCTTGCCATGGGCGCGATCGTCTTCGGCGCGCGGCAGCAGCCAGGGCGCAAGTGCCGCCATCAGCACACAGAGCGGAACCAGCAGCATGAAGGCGTGGCGCCACGCGCTGCCTTCGGAGAAGACTCCGCCGAGGCTGGGGCCGAGCAATGTCGAGACACCCCAAATGGCTGCATAGAGTGTTGATGCCTTCTGCCACAGCGGTTCGGGGTAGGCGAAGCGAATGAAGGCATAGGCAAGCCCGGCGAGAATGCCGGCGCCGAACCCCTGTACCGTGCGCCCGGCCAGCACCAATGGCATCGCCGGGGCGAGCGCGCAGGTCAGGCTGCCTGCGCCGAATATCAGCGCACCGGCGACGTAGACACTACGCAGCCCGATGCCGCGCGGGCGCATCGCGACGAAGATCGATCCGAGCACCGCCGCGGCCACGAAGAGCGTTGTCATCCATGACAGCAGTTCGAGCCCACCGATGTCGCGCACGATCGATGGTGCGATGGTCGCAGTGATGTAAGTTTCAACGGCATAGAGGGTGACACCGCCGCCGAGCATGAGCGTCGCGGGCAGGAGCGGTGCGGAAAACAGATGAAAGACGGAGGGCTTGTCTGCGGAAATCTCTTCAATGCCGGTCATATCTAATGCCTTGTGTGCTTCCCGGGATATGCAGTATTTTTGCAAGTTATTATTTGGAAAAAATACACGGTCATGCTATTAAAGCAAGCGTTAACTTGGAAAAATAAATGAGACAATCCCCGGTCAATCGAATCCTGCTACTGATCAAGACCGAAGGACCCCAGCTTGCCGCCGCACTTGCGGCAAGGCTCGGCATTTCCTCGGAAGCTGTCCGTCAGCAATTAACGAAGATGGCGGAGGAGGGGCTTGTCGAAGCCGTGAGCGACGCCACGACAGGCAGGGGAAGACCGCGGCAGCTGTGGAGCCTCACGCCTGCGGGCAACCAAACCTTTCCCGATGGTCACGCGGAACTCACCGCCACGATCCTGAGCACGCTGGTCGCACAGCTGGGGGCATCGGCGCTGGATGCCGTCATTTCCGCCCGGGAAGCAGACACCCTTATGCGCTATCGCCAAGAAGTGGACGCGGCGGACGTTCAATCCCGTGTGCAGCAGCTAGCGGCCGTACGCACCAGCGAAGGATACATGGCCGACAGCTGGCAGGAGGCCGACGGCTCGCTGCTGCTCGTCGAGAACCATTGCCCGATCTGTGCTGCGGCAACCGTCTGTGCGGGCTTCTGCCGCTCGGAGCTGGAGACCTTTGGAGCCGTTCTCGGTGGCAAAGTCGAGCGCGAGGAGCATATTTTGCTTGGCGCCCGCCGCTGCGCCTATCGCATCACCCCGCTTTGACCTGCATCGGCGCAAGACGGGCACGGTGAAAGGCAATTGCTTTATCCTCGCGACTCGCTATGCGTGACGCATCTGCGTACACGATCAAGACCATGCCATGACCAATCCCGTCACCGTCGAAGTCACCAGAGGCTCACTCGTCGAAAGCCGGCATCGCGGCGCGGTCGTCGCCGTCGATGGTGATGGAAAGGTCGTGTTCTCGATCGGCGACGGCGATGCAGCAACCTTTCCGCGCTCGGCCTGCAAGGCGATGCAGGCGCTACCGCTGATGGAAAGCGGCGCGGCGGATGCCTATGGCTTCGGCGACAAGGAATTGGCGCTCGCCTGCTCCTCGCACAATGGCGAAGACTGCATGTGGCGCTCGCCGCCGCCATGTTGGCGCGCGCCGGACGCGATGTCGAAGCGCTCGAATGCGGCTCGCATTGGTCCTCGAGCCAGAAGGTACTGATCCACCAGGCGCGCACGATCGACAAGCCGACGGCATTGCATAACAACTGCTCGGGCAAGCATGCCGGCTTCGTTTGCGCCTGCTGCCATCAGGGCATCGACCCGAAGGGATATGTCGGCTACGACCATCCGCTGCAGGCCGAAATCCGCGGCGTCATGGACAGCCTGACGGGCGCGGCGCTCGGCCATGACAATTGCGGCACGGACGGCTGCTCCATCCCGACCTATGCGGTTCCCTTGCGCGGCTTGGCGCATGGTTTTGCCAAGATGGCGACCGGCAACGGACTCGAGCCCCTTCGCGCCAAGGCTTCCCGGCGGCTCTTGGATGCCTGCATGGCCGAGCCCTTCTATGTGGCCGGAACCGGCCGCGCTTGCACGGAGCTGATGGCGGTGGCACCCCACCGCATCTTCGCCAAAACCGGTGCCGAAGGTGTCTTCTGCGCGGCCATTCCCGAGCAGGGAATTGCGATCGCCGTCAAATGCGACGACGGCCATTCGCGTGCCTCCGAGGCGATGATTGCCGCCGCGCTCAGCCGCTTCTTCGGCAAGGACGACCCGATTCGCGCGAACTTGGCAGCCATGGCGACCGTAAAGATGCACAATTGGAACGGTATTCATGTCGGCGACATTCGCGCGACGGCTGCGTTGACCGCATAAGCCGTTCCGGAACGAAACAGTCGCGCCCCAGCAGCAGAAATTGCTAATGTATGTGAAACTACAGCCCACGAGAATGGATGCGGTTTTCGAAGGCTGAGTTACCCTTTGCCCACTACATCGAACGCCATGAGGGCAGGATATGTTTGCGGGCCGCTATCTTTGGTGGATGTTGATCGCCATAGCGATCTTTCTGTTCTTCACCATGTGTTTCGATTACGTGACCTGGCTGACCGTCGTTTCGTCGGGTTGCGCCCGGATCGCCGGCTCCTGCGGACCGATCATCGTCACCATGACCGGTTCAATGAAACCGTCGGGCGTCTACCTCGCGGGCGGCATCATCCTCGTCGTTACCCTTGCCCGCATCCATTATCTTTCGATGAGCTGGGTCTGGGGCGCTATCGTTGCAATCTGGTTCGTCGCATCGGCGCCATTTCCATTGCTGCTCGCCAATGGTTGGACCGGCCAGTTGAAGCCGGAGACCGTGCTTGAGGGGCTGCCGGTGGCGTTCCTGTTCTTTGTGGCTTTCTGCGCCTATATCGGCTGGTCCTTTGAAGAGAGTGGCGCACGGCCACTTGGTATGTGGCGCGCTCTGCGAGCGGCCATTTCGATCACTGCTCTCTATGGCGCGCTGTTGGCGCTGTCGGAGGCGCCGGCCTTTGCTGCCATTCCGGGTCGTCTGCTCGGGTAGCTGCGGCTTTCGACGTCGATCGCTGCGTTGCAGCCCGGATTGCACGATGTCCTGACCCTCGGGATGGCCCGCGACACCTTCGCGTATATTGTCCTGGCAATCTTTGTCGCCGGTCTCGCCGTGAGCCTGCTACCGCAGAACCCCCGCGAACTAAAGGCGCGCTTCGTGCAGCCGTTCATGCTTCGAGGATCTCGGCAGTGAGGTTGCGATAGGGCTCGATGGCAGCCGCGGCAACGCCTGCGGCGATGATCAGTCCCGATACGCCTGATATCGGCAGGACTTGGCAGGGCGAGACGTGGTCGAACTTCTCCTCCGTCAGCGGCACATAGGTCTCGGCGGCGCAGGACGCAATGTGCCGCTTGATGGCCGCCTCCTCGAAATCGCCCGTCGACAGGCCATGCACGGGATGGGCAGCCGTCACTCCGAGAAAGAAGATGTCCGGCCGAAGCTGCGAAATCGCGGCCATGGCAACGGATCCGACCGCGACCATCGAGTGCTTGTAGAGCTTGCCGCCGATGAGGATCACGCTGGCCGTCGGGTGATGTTCCAGCTCCGCGGCAATCGTCGGGCTGTGTGTCGCGACTGAGAACGCAAAGTCGCGCGGCAGTTGCCGGGCGATCTCCGCCGTTGTCGTGCCGCCATCCAGAAAGATCAACTGGCCCGGCCGCGCAAGTGAGGCAGCTTTCTTCCCGAGCCGCGCCTTGGTCTCAGACGAAACGCCTTTTCGCGTCGAGAAGTCGGGCAACTCGGGAGCAACAGGCATTGCCCGACCGTGGACCCGCTTCAGCAATCCTTCTGCCGCCATCTCCCGGAGATCACGACGGATCGTGTCCTCCGACAGCGACAGGTCCTTGGCGATTTGCTTGGCGATCACCTGGCCGTCTCGCCGAAGGATGTCGAGGATCAACGATTTGCGCTGGCGTGTGAGCATGGTTCGATCCGATATTTGCATGAATTATCACGATAATGCACGAAATGATTCGACAATCAAGAAATTTCGTGCAGTTATTTGACTTCTCGTGCATGAAGCCGGGAGAAATGGAGTTTGATCATGTTGATTTTGATTGCCGGGCCCTACAGGTCCGGAACTGGGGACGATCCCGCAAAAATGGCAGCGAATTTGAAGAGGCTGGAGCAGCCATCGCATCGGCTGTTCAAGGCGGGCCACGTGCCGATGATTGGAGAGTGGGTGGCTCTGCCGGTGTGGAACGCCGCCGGCGGAAAGGCTGTCGGCGATGATCTCTACGAAGAGATATTCCACCCCGTTGCCGGCCGGCTGCTGCAGCTTTGCGACGGCGTGCTTCGGCTCGAGGGGGAATCGAAAGGCGCCGACAACGACGTGCGGATCGCGCGTGAACGCGGCATTCCCGTCTGGCATCGGGTCGAGGATGTTCCGGGCTGTGCCTGAAGCAGCTTTATTTTGAGAGGCCGGCTTGCCGGCCTCGATCTGTGCGTTTGCGGATCGTCGCGCTATAAAGTCAGCATCGAAGGGAGTCGATCATGCTGACATTGTATTTCGCGCCCCATACCTGTGCGCTAGCAAGCCTCATCGCACTGGAAGAGTCTGGGTTGCCGTTCAAGACGAAGAAGCTGAACTTCGCCGAAGCGGAGCAGCGTTCGCCTGAGTATCTCGAAATCAACCCGAAGGGCCGGGTTCCCGCGCTTGTGACGGAACGCGGCGTCCTGACCGAAACGCCGGCAATCCTGGCCTACATCGCGCAGCTCGCACCGGCGGCGCAGCTGGCGCCGCTCGATCCTTTCGAGTTTGCCCGGATGCAGGCATTCAACAATTATCTTTGTTCGACGGTGCATGTGAACCACGCACACGGTCGCCGCGGCAGCCGTTGGGCGGATGATCCGGCCGCGCACGGGGCGATGAAGGCGAAGGTGCCCCAGACCATGGCCGAGTGCTTTGAACTCATCGATGCGCAGATGCTGGAGGGTCCGTGGGTAATGGGCGAGTACTACTCGGTCGCCGATCCCTATCTCTTCGTCATGACCGGCTGGCTGCGTCCCGACGGCGTCGATCCTGCCCGCTTCAGGAGAGCGACGGCGCACTATGCCCAGATGATGGAGCGCCCGGCCGTGCAGCGGGCATTGGAGCGCGAGCAGGGCTAAACGGGCGTAGCCGCTCGCCGAGCATGTCAGGGGATCAGGGCGACAAGTCGCTAGGGCGGTGCGCTCAGCCCTGAAAACTCGCGGCAAGCCGCTTTGGTGCACGGAACCGCCAGGCGCCGATCAGCCGTTCCTTCAGTTCAGCGTCGCTGATCATGGCGGCGCGCAAGGGCATATATGGCCAGCCGATATAGTGGTCCGTCTGGTAGTAGATCTCGGGCGCCATCTCGATCAGCCGTTCCTTGTCGTCGATCGAGATGGAAAGCACGATGGTCTCATTGTTCTTGACCGCCACGAAGGATTTGCCGCCCACTTTCAGCGCTGGATTGCCATAGGACGTGCCCTCCTCGAGGTCAGGCAGATTGGCTTCCACGGAGAGGCGCTTGAGACGCGCAAAGATCGTGTCGACGCTGTCGGTCATTGGGCTCGCTCGAATTGAAGCTCGCACAGACTAGCAGATTTCTCACTCTTAAGCGCACCTTGCAAGTGCGGTCGCTCGGGCTTCGGCGTGCGTGGTTCCGGACCGAGCGGCAGATCGGCGAGCGCAGTCGGCGACATCCGCGCCAGATCCGGGTGGTTCAACGGATCCTGTTTGATATCCGCGTTGTAGGGCGGCTCTATGGTTTCGACGCTCAAGAAAAACTTCAGGATTTGCATGGCATGCCTCGCTTCCTTCTTGGGTGGCGAACGGAGCATCTGCTCAATACCGGCGGATTATCGCGGCCGGTGAGGCACGTTTCAATTGAGATTACCAATCTCTCAGTATAGAAAAACTATATGCGAAACCTGAACTCGGTTCATCTGAACGGATTGCGTGCGCTCGAAGCGGTCGGACGGCTCGGCTCCCTGCAGGCCGCGGCGGAGGAACTGGGCGTCTCGATCGGTGCGGTCAGCCAGCAGGTCATCAAGGCCGAGGCACAGCTCGATCAGGTGATTTTCGAACGCACGCCGAAAGGCATGGTCGCGACGGAGGCAGGCGCGCGCCTGCTGACCGGCTTGACGGACGGCTTCAACGCCCTGTCACAGGCGGTGGCGACGACACAGCGGCACGACGACAGCATCCTGACGATCTCGGTGGCACCCGTCTTTGCCGCACGCTGGCTCGTCTATCGGCTCGATCGGTTTGCCGAGCGGCATCCCGAGATCAGCCTGCGGATGGATGCCACCACCCGGCTGGTCAATCCGGCACTGTGTGATATCGATATCGGCATTCGTGTCGGCAACGGGCAGTGGCCCGATGTGAAGGCGGAATTGTTGCTTCAGCAGGAGGTCTTCCCGGTCTGCTCGCCTGTCATGGCGGCGCGACTGCGCGAGCCGGCCGATATCCTGTCGCTTCCGGCCGTGATCGATGGCCGCGCCATGTTCACCTGGGAGGTGTGGATGCGCGAGGCCGGCCTTTCCGGCAAGACGCTCGAGACCCGCCACATCTTCAACGACGCCTCGCTCTGTCTCGATGCGGCAATCGCAGGCCAGGGCGTCATGCTCGCCTGGCAGACGCTGGCAGGCTTCGCCCTGCAGCAGCAGCAGTTGGTCGCGCCCTTCGGCATTCGCGCCAAAACCGGCTTCGGCCACTATTTCGTAACGGCCGAAGGTTCGCGCGAGCCCAAGAAGGTTAGGGATTTCAAGGCCTGGATCCGCGAGGAGATGGCTGGCACCCTGAAGCTCTTCCCCTGATCAGATCGGCTCCTCAGAACGCGTCGCCTGCATGGCAATGTAGGCTGGTCGCGACTGGCAGCGCTTGATCCAGGCGCTGATGTTGGGATGGGCGTCGAATAGCGCCTGTTCCGTCTGCGCGTAGCGAAGCACCTCGGCGATATTGAGATCGGCTGCCGTGAAGCGGTTGCCGACGACGTAGTCGTTCGTCGCCAGATGCTTCTCCAGGGTCGCGAACGACTTCTTCAGCGAACGCACCGCTACGCCGATCGTCGCCTTGCCCTCATCGCTGTTCTGCTTCTCGTCGTCATAGACGTAGACGATCTTCACCGTATGCGGTTCCACCTCGGTTGCCGCCCAGATAGTCCACATCGTCATCAAACCGTCTTCCTCGACGGTTTGACCAGCAAGGGGGCCGCCATGCTTGCGCGCAAGGTAGAGCGTGATGGCAAGCGACTCATGCATCACAAGGTCGCCGTCCTTGATGCTGGGGATGAGCGCCATCGGATTGATCGCCAGGAAATCGGGCGATAGCGTGTTAACAGGCGCATCGGCGGCAAGTGGATTGGCAAGACGCCGGGCTTGAATGACCCGCACGGCCTCGAATTCCAGCCCGAGTTCCTCGGCCATCCAGTAAACGCGCGAGGCGCGCGAGCGATAGACCCCATAGATTGTCAGCATTTCGATATCCCCGGTTCGACTGGCCCCAGGGTAGGAGCCGAAGCGTCCCAACGGAAGCTGCCGAGCCTTATGAATCGATGAAAGCTTTTGATGTTTCTCAGGAGATGCGGTTGCGCTCGACCGTCAGCTGCGCAAAACGTGAGGAGCCCGTGGCCGCCAGTTCGCCGGACACCTTCTTGTCCCATTCGAAGCCGAGGACAGCGCCACCGGGTGTCTCCTGAAACACATTGTCGGTGATGACGGCCGTTCCCGCGCCCTGCGCCACCGAGACCGCACAGCCGATCGGCGCCTTGCGGATGACGTTTCCGGTCACGACAAGATTGCGCAGATACGGTCCCCAGCCGAGTTGCATGCCCCATCGTGGAGCACCTTCGATGATGTTGCCGGAGACCAGCGTGTCGGCCTCGGCGGCAATGCCGATACCGAAGCCGACCTCATGTTCGTAAGGGCCCTTGAGTGTGAGGTTGCGCACTACGTTGCCGGTGACGCTTGCCAGCCTGCCGCCCTGGTCGAAATTAGCGATCGAGATGCCGTTTGCTGCGCCGTCCACCATGTTGTTGGAGACGATAGCGCCCTCAAATTCGAATTCGACATAGATCGCTGTCTCGCCCGAGCGCTGGCACTGGTTGTCGGTGATCTGGATGTCGGAGGCCGAATTGGCGCGGATGGCGGTAAAGGCGCAGTCGGATATGTGGTTGTTCGCCACCATGACGTTGTCGGCGCGAAAGATGTTGATGCCGTTACCGTTCTGGCCGGTGCCGCCGTCATTGGCCCTGATCCGGTGGACGCGGTTGCCGTTGACGACGCTGTTGTCCGTCGCCTTCTTCCAGCGGTGCACGAGAATGCCGCCATTGCCGCAATCGAAGACCTCGTTGCCGGTAATCGAGAGCGCATCGGATTCAACCGCGTAGATGCCGGAATGGCCAGCGCCGGAGATGCGGCTACGCTCGATCCGACCACCGCATCGCTCCAGTTGGACGGCATGCTTGCGGCTGCCGGCGATCTGGCAATTGTCGATCATCACCTCGTCGTCGCCGGTAAATTGCAGCAGTGCGCCGGCATAGTCGCCGAGCCAGCGGTTCTGCCCGTCGATGACGATATTGGATAGCTCGACGCGCTTGACGTTTTCCGCGCTTAAGAGGTGGCCGTCGCCGGTATAGACGATACGCGACGCCCCGGGTACGCCTGTTATCCGCGTATTCTCCGGCAGCACCAGATTGGAAACCTTGTAGGTGCCGGGCGGCAGGAAAACCGGCACGTTTTGCGCTGCGGCCTGATCAATCATCTTCTGCAGGCTGACGCTCTTGCGATCGGCCGCACTCGGCGTCGTCTTGTATTGCACAGCATCGATCGCGCCACGCAGACCGCCCTCGCGCGTGGTCGCAAAGCTGCGGGAGGCCATCAGTGCAAGCGCGGATGCTCCCGCAAGGCGGAGCAGATAACGGCGGGAGGTTAACGGACTTTCCTTCATTTCTACTGCTCTGCAGGAAACGTGCCAGCGCGCCTGTTTCATTTTGGTGCAGATCAACATCTCCTGTCTGCGAAGCGCGTGCCACTGGCCCTTCCATTCTTTCCCGCTATCTTTGCATGCATGAGACCAGACGCCTTGCTCTATCCCGCCCCCGAGGGGCTCTATTGTCCCGAGGGAGGATTCTATGTGGATCCCGTGCGGCCGGTCGAGCGAGCCCTGATCACCCACGGCCATTCGGACCATGCGCGGCCCGGCCACACGAACGTGCTCGCCACGCGCCAGACGCTTGATATCATGCAGATCCGCTATGGTGAGGGCTTCTGCGCAATTGAGCAGGCCGTCGCATTCGGAGAGGAAATCCTGATCAACGGCGTCAGGGTCAGCTTTCATCCCGCCGGCCATGTGCTCGGCTCGGCGCAGATCGCCGTCGAGAAGAACGGCACGCGCATCGTCGTCTCCGGCGATTACAAGCGGCGCGCGGACCCGACCTGCGCAGCCTATGTACCGGTGCCCTGCGATGTCTTCATTACCGAGGCAACCTTCGGACTGCCGGTCTTCCATCACCCGGATCCGGTCGACGAAATGGGCAAGCTCTATGCGTCGCTGCGGCAGTTTCCGGAGCGCACGCATCTGATCGGCGCCTATGCGCTTGGCAAGGCGCAGCGCGTCATCCGCCTGCTGCGCGATACAGGCTATGACCAGCCGATCTATATCCACGGCGCGATGGAAAGGCTCTGCGATTACTACGTCAGTCAGGGTATCGAACTCGGGGAACTTCGGCCCGCGACCATTGAGAGCCGCGACAAGTCCGCCTTCAAGGGAGCCATCGTCGTCGGCCCGTCCTCCGCCTTTGCCGATCGCTGGGCGCGACGCTTCAATGAGCCGTTGCCGGCGTTTGCCTCGGGCTGGATGATGGTGCGCCAGCGCGCCAAGCAGCAAGGTGTCGAACTGCCGCTCGTCATCTCCGATCATTGCGACTGGCCGGAACTGACCGAGACGATCAGCGATCTGCGTCCTGAGGAGGTTTGGGTGACGCACGGCCGCGAGGAGGCGCTGGTACGCTGGTGCCAGCTGCAAGGCATCAAGGCCCGACCGCTCCATCTGGTCGGCTACGAAGACGAGGCCGACTGATGAAGGCCTTCGCCGACCTGCTCGACCGCCTCGTGCTCACCCCCAGCCGCAACGGCAAGCTGAAGCTGCTTACCGATTACTTCCACAACACCCCGGACCCGGATCGCGGCTACGGTCTTGCCGCCATCGCCGGCACGCTCGAAGTGCGCAACGTCAAGCCGGCCATGCTGCGCGAATTAGTGCTGGAACGGATGGACGACGTGCTCTTCCGCTATTCCTACGACTATGTCGGCGACCTCGCGGAAACGATCTCCCTTGTCTGGGACGCCGGCAAGGACATCGAGCGGTCGGCACTTGCCCAACCGCGGCTCGGGGATGTCGTCCGGCAGATGAACGCGCTCGGGCGCACCGAGGTCCGCAGCTTCGTTCGTGACCTGCTCGATCGGCTGGACACGTCGGGTCGCTTCGCCTTCATTAAGCTCGCGACCGGGGCTCTCCGCATCGGGGTCTCGTCCCGCCTAGCGAAACAGGCGCTCGCCGACATGGGCGGCCGCGACGTGACCGAAATCGAGACGCTCTGGCATGGCCTGCAACCGCCCTACGAATCGTTGTTTCGCTGGCTGGAGGGGCAAGGCGATAAGCCGATACTGGCAACGCCGGCGATTTTCCATTCCGTCATGCTCGCCAATCCGGTCGAGGAAGGGGATCTCGATCAGCTCGATCCGGCCGATTACGCCGCGGAATGGAAGTGGGACGGCATTCGTGTGCAGCTGTCGCGTTCCGGAGATACGCGCAAGATCTACTCGCGTTCCGGCGACGATATCTCGGGCGCGTTTCCCGACATCATCGATTCGATCAGCTTCGACGGGGTGATGGACGGCGAGCTGCTCGTTGGCGGAACCACCCGTTCGAACAGCCCGACGCGTACCTTCTCCGATCTACAGCAACGCCTGAATCGCAAGACGGTGACGACGAAGATGCTCGACGAGTATCCGGCCTTCATTCGTGCCTACGATCTGCTCTTCGATCGCGAGGAGGACGTGCGTGGCCGCTCCTATGTCGATCGCCGTGCGCGTCTTGCGGAGGTCATCGACCATGCGCCGCACGACCGCTTCGATCTCTCCCCGCTGGTCGAGTTCTCCTCGTGGGACGAACTGGATCAGCTGCGGTCCTCACCGCCGGATCCTGTCATCGAAGGGGTGATGATCAAGCGCCGTGACAGCATCTATCAGGCCGGGCGGCTGAAGGGGCCGTGGTTCAAATGGAAGCGCAACCCTTACAATGTCGATGCCGTGCTGATGTATGCACAGCGCGGCCACGGCAAGCGCTCCAGCTACTATTCGGATTTCACCTTCGGTGTCTGGACCGAGACACCGGAGGGAGAACAACTGGTGCCCGTCGGCAAGGCC